>DGYMR06203__coassemble_559_pt1 | contig 85481 bp, 69 predicted proteins | sample DGYMR06203__metabat2_low_PE_044 | metagenome-assembled genome bin DGYMR06203
TCCTGCGGGGCTCTTTTTTTGTGCGTGCCGGTGATGGGAGGAATGGAAGATATGTGACAAATGTGGGTAATGGGACAGGATGTGAGTTATGGGAGAACCTGAGACAGGTTTGGATGAATCGTGCCTAAACAGGGGCTTTCTTTACGTGAGGAAGCGAAGATGACGTCTCCTTGCCGGGAATTTGACTCTCATGGTCGGATATTTAAGGCATGGTAAAAGCCATACCAGGCCAGGATGGCTTTGATATGGCTTGTTCTTAATGATATTGTGTCCAGGTTGGACCGACTGGCATTATCAGGCTGCTGTTGGCCGGAATTTAATTTGCTGTTCCAGATGTAAGATGGAGTTTCCCTGTTCTTTTACCAACCCGATGGTGTTATTTACAGTTATTCGTTCCTGCTCGCTTTCGGGTCAAGAATCTTTGCAAGGCCGCCGGAACTCGTTTCCTTGTAAAGCGAGGGGATGTCGTGACCGGTCTGTTTCATGACGTTTACAACCTTGTCAAAAGGAACGCGGTGGCTTCCGTCGGAGAATGCCGAGTATAGGTTTGAGTCGAGTGCGCGAGTTGCAGCGAACGCGTTGCGCTCAATGCAGGGAATCTGTACCAAGCCGCAAATCGGGTCGCATGTCATGCCGAGGTGATGCTCTAGCCCCATCTCAGCTGCATATTCGATTTGTGACGGACTTCCTCCAAAAAGCTGGCATGCTGCTCCTGATGCCATGGCGCATGCTACACCAACTTCGCCCTGGCAACCTACGTCCGCGCCCGATATTGAAGCGTTTTGTTTGACAATATTACCAATAAGTCCTGCAGTCGCTATTGCGTGCAAAATGCGTGTGTCGTTGAAGTTATGGCCTTTTGAAAGATGGTAGAGTACGGCTGGCAGCACGCCTGAAGCTCCACAGGTGGGTGCTGTTACGATTGTCCCTCCCGATGCGTTTTCCTCACTAACTGCCAATGCGTAGGCGTACACAAGGCCACGTGTCTGCAAGGACTGTTTGTAGCCAGATGCCTTGACGTAGTACGTTGGTGCCTTGCGTGCCAGGTTGAGCGGTCCGGGCAGACGTCCTTCCTTGTTGATGCCACGTTCTACTGCAGCCTGCATGGTCCTCCATACTTCCATCAGATAATCCCAGATGCTGCTGTCCTCGCACAAGTCAACGTATTCCCAATAACTTCTGCCAGTGTCTTCACACCATTTCATTATTTCAGTCATGCTGTTCATGTCGTACACATCCGGCGAATCGAACATGTCATTTTCCGCTTTACCCTCTGACAAGGCACCACCGCCTATGCTGTAGACTGTCCATTCATCTGTGACGTTCTTGCCGGCGTCCATCGACACAAATTTCATACCGTTGGGGTGGTATGGCATGAATACGTCAGGCTGCCATATTATTTCGACCGGTGCGACAGTTTGCAGTACTTCCTTGATCGCAACGTCTGTCATGTGCCCTTTGCCCGTGGCTGCCAGGCTTCCGTATAGTGTCACTTCATAGGATGCCGCGTCGCGGTGCTTTTCTAGAAATATTTTTGCCGCCTTCTGTGGCCCCATTGTGTGGCTGCTTGACGGGCCTTTGCCTATTTTGTAAAGTTCTCTTAATGATTTCATTGTCTTCAGATAATTCTTGATTCACGTCGCAAAGTTAATTAAAAAACAGCACAGAGGCAAGTCCTTGAATGCTTTTATTCCGCTGTATTCATTACACTTAATGTACTACTGTGTAACTTATTGAGTGTCAAGGCTTTTGCAAAAGGTTGCCTTTTGGGTTCCAAAAGATGGCCTTTTGCAGCATGATTTATGGCCTTTTGTAACGCAATATGCTGCCTTTCAGTTTTCCGGTGCTGTTTTGCCGTGTGCATGACGCCTGTAAATACCGGGGCTGATGGTAAGCCGGCAAATTTTTTTATGGCGTCCATACCAGCATCAGTGAGTTTTACTGCATACGGCGTACACATTATTATATTAATGTACTGTGTGCGCTTAGCCTTCGTATGAGTTGTAATTAGTTCAAATTCAGGAGGGTACATATTGCATGTAAGCCTGTCATTTACATTTTGCAGCGTATTGTGGTGTATTTCTGACGATTAACCAACTTATTCCAGGGTACTTTGATATATTTCTTTAAAATATTGTTTTTTTCCGTAAAAATACATATCTTTGCAAAAAGGTGCCTGTGCCGCGCCGGCGTGCGTGCTAAATTAAGGGCCGCGATAAGGAATGTTCGGATTAAAACGCAAAATAGTATGGCTGGCAAGGATTGGCCATTGCCGCGGCTTCGGCGTTCAGTCGCCGTGGGCTTATATGATTGTGCGTTACGTCATAAACGAGCATTACCCTTATTACGCCTACGAGCCGTTGGCCAGGGCTTATCCGTGTAAGGACACTGTGACGCGCAAATTGCGCGAACTGTGCCTGCGCGTATCCAACCATGTGCAGCCTCGGACGGTGATGGCAATAGGTTGCACGGACAGTGCTGTGGGGGCATACGTAAAAGCTGGTTGCAAATCGGCATATTATCAGGAAACCGGCTGCGAAGAAGTTGTTAGCAAGCCTGCTAATGCCGGCTTCGCATTGATTTACCCCTGCCAGGGCAGCCGTGAAGCCTTTAATTCGGTGGCAAAAGATGCCGAAGACGGTGTTGTCGTGATGTTGATGGGGATACATGAAGACAGGAAAATGCGCCAATTATGGCGCGAAGTGACCGCAGAATTGCGTGGAGTGGTGTCATTCGACCTGTATTATTGCGGTCTTGTGTTTTTCGACAAGAAGCGTTTCAAACAGAATTACATAATAAACTTTTAACCCTTTACGACTATGAAAATAACAAAGGTATATACCAAGACTGGTGACGAAGGGACTACAAGCCTTGTCGGTGGTGTCAGAGTGAAGAAGACAAACTCACGTATTGAAGCATACGGGACGGTGGATGAACTGAGTGCGAATCTCGGTCTGTTGGCTTCGTTCATGAAAGACGGTCCAGACAAGCACCTCATATACCGCATACAGCGAAACCTTTTTACTGTGTGCTCTTATCTTGCAACCGACAAGACGAAGACGCAGCTTGCCCCTTCGTATACGCTTGACCCGGCAGAGGTGGAAGTCCTTGAGAACGAAATAGATACCATTGTTGCCGGAACACCCCAGCAGACGGCATTCATACTGCCCGGCGGCTCGCACGTGGCAGCCGTAGCCCATGTATGCCGCACCGTATGCCGCCGTGCCGAACGCAGGATATTCTTCCTGGCCGAGACTACCGAACTTGACCCCGAAGTGTTGCAATATATGAACCGTCTGAGTGACTATCTGTTCGTATTGGCCAGGAAATTAAACTTTATTGACGGTGTCAGAGAAAAAACGTGGCAGAAATCTTGCAAATAAGAAAAAAAATATTACTTTTGCGCTCGATAAAAAACACGTAAAATTAAAAGGTTATGTATTGGACACTTGAATTGGCTTCAAAACTAGAAGATGCGCCGTGGCCCGCAACGAAAGACGAGCTCATCGACTATGCCATACGTTCGGGCGCACCCCTTGAGGTATTGGAAAATCTGCAAGAGATAGAAGACGAAGGCGACGTTTACGAAAGCATCGAGGATATATGGCCCGACTATCCCACAAAGGAGGACTTCCTTTTCAACGAGGACGAGTATTAAACGGAGCCGTTTTTGAATTAAGGATTAAGAGTTAAGAATAGAGGGACATGATTCTGCCGGCAGCTTGCCGGAGGCTTCTCCTGATTCTTAACTCTTAATTCTTATATTTTGTTTTGCAATAAATCATCAAGGTCTGCGTTATTATATCGTGCGAAAACGACTTTACATAATATCAGCTTTGCTGTTGCTCGCCGTCTCGAGGGCCGGCGCGCAGTATGACGTGTCGTTCAGCCATTACTGGGACCTTGAGCCGTATTACAACGCCGGAGCCGTAGGCAAGCAGTCTAAGCTCAACATCACGGCGGCTTATGCCATGAGCTTCGCCGGTTTCGAGAACAATCCTAAGTCGATGTACGTCGGCGCCGACATGCCGCTCTTCCTGCTTAACAACTACCACGGCGTGGGCGTGTCGCTGCTTAACGACCAGATAGGTCTGTTCACCCACCAGCGGTTGGCGTTGCAGTATGCCTACAAGCACAGCCTTTTCGGCGGAATGATTAGTGCCGGAGTGCAGCTGGGATTCCTTAGCGAGGGATTTGACGGCTCCGACCTTGACATCGAAGACTCAAGCGACCCTGCCTTCTCGACGTCGGAAGTCAACGGAAGCGCCTTCGACGTAGGCTTCGGCCTGTATTATACGCATGGCCCGTGGTATGTAGGCTTGTCTGCCCAGCATATAACTTCGCCCCTTGTCGAGCTTGGCGAAACCAACGAACTGAAGATAGATCCGACGTTTTATTTGACCGGAGGATACAATATTAAGCTGAGAAATCCGTTTCTAAGTATATATCCGTCTGTACTTGTCAGGACCGACGGCGTTGCATGGCGAGGCGACGTGTCAGGGCGATTGATTTACACCAACGACAAGAAGATGCTATATGGTGGTGTGTCATACAGCCCGACAAATTCGGTTACGGTGCTCGTGGGCGGAATGTTCCACGGCATTCACATTGGCTACAGTTATGAGGTGTACACATCGGCCATAAGCATGGGCAACGGCAGCCATGAGCTGATACTAGGCTACCAGATGGACATAAACCTGTTCAAGAAAGGACGGAACAAGCATAAGAGCGTGAGAATATTGTGATAAAGGCAAGGGAGCGGACGGCCCGGAGACTTCAAAAGCGATGATGCAGGCCAGTTGTGCCCCTTTTGTCCGTGGTAAAATCATAATCAGAATATGAAGAGAACAAATATATTAATGGTGTTCGCCATACTCGCTACGGCCCTGCTGACCGGTTGTTTCGGCGGCAGGATGTCGTCAATAGGGCGCGGCGGCGAGCTGGTCGGCGTAGGAGGGCGTAGTTTCACCGAGCCTACCCCTTACGGAATGACCATGATTAAGAGGGGATACCTTAAGATGGGTATCGACAAGGGCGACAGCCTTTGGGGTCGTCAGACACCGGCCAAGGAGATTTCAGTCGACGGTTTCTGGATGGACGAGACCGAGGTCACCAACTCGGAGTACCGTCAGTTCGTATATTGGGTGCGCGATTCCATTCTGCGAACCCGTCTTGCCGATCCTGCCTATGGAGGCGACGAGACATACATGATAACCGAAGACAAGAACGGAGACCCCGTGACTCCGCACCTGAACTGGAAGAAGGCACTACCGCGCAAGCCTAACGAAGACGAGCAGCGGGCAATAGAGAGCCTCTACGTCACAAATCCGGTTACCGGAGAGAAAATGCTTGACGCAAGCCAGATGAATTACCGCTACGAAGTTTACGACTACACGGCGGCCGCCTTGCGCCGCAACCGTCTCGACCCGGCGCAGCGCAACCTGAACACTGACGTGGCCGTTAACCCCGACGAGGTGGTGATGATTTCAAAGGACACGGCTTATGTTGACGACGAAGGCCGCATCGTAAGGCAGACCATAGACCGTCCGTTGAGCGGGCCGTGGGACTTCCTCAACACGTATATCGTCAACATTTATCCAGATACCACTTGCTGGGTGAACGATTTCGTGAATTCGGACAATGAGACATATATGCGCCTGTATTTCAGCAGCCCTACTTACAATGACTATCCCGTAGTAGGAGTGACATGGGAACAGGCCAACGCATTCTGCGCATGGCGTACCGACTATCTGTTGAAAGGCCTTGGCGGCGAGGCACGCTATATACAGCGTTACCGCCTGCCGACTGAAGCCGAGTGGGAGTATGCCGCACGCGGCAAGGACGGGACGGAGTTCCCGTGGGAGCAGGTTGACGTGAAAAACGAAGACGGGTGCTTCTTCGCCAATTTCAAGCCTGAACGCGGCAACTATACCGAGGACGGAAACCTGATAACAAGCCGGGTAGGACTGTTCTCGTCAAATTCTAACGGACTGTTTGACATGGCCGGCAACGTTGCCGAGTGGACAAGCACTACTTATACCGAAGCCGGCGTCGATGCAATGAACGACCTCAACCCCGAGCTCAGGTACAACGCGGCCAAGGAAGACCCGTATCGCCTGAAGAAGAAAAGCGTGCGCGGAGGTTCGTGGAAGGATCCCGAGTCGTTCATCCGTTCGGCATGGCGCACATGGGAGTACCAGAACCAGCCACGTTGCTACATAGGCTTCCGCTGCGTAAGGAGTCTTGCAACAACAACAAGCACAAAACAAAAAGGGAGGAAGAAATAATGACCGAATACAGCAAGTATAACATAATTTACCGTCTTCAGAGGTGGCTCGACAGTGTGCCGGGACAAACGTTCCTCAACTACGCTTACAGCTGGGGTGCATCCATCGTTATTTTGGGTACGTTGTTCAAGCTGACCCACTTGCCCGGAGCCAATTTCATGCTTTATCTTGGCATGGGCACCGAGGTCATAGTGTTCTTCATTTCCGCGTTCGACCGTCCGTTCGACAAGACGGCCATTGGCAAAGACCTGCCCACGCATATTAACGGCGAGGACGACGAGGATGCCGAGGGCTACGGTGAAGACGATGTCGACGTGGCAGAAGCTGGAACCGAAGAAACTCAGGAAGTTGCCGCCGTACAACCCGGAATGGTTGCCTATGTAGGGCCGCTCGTGGGCGGACAAGTTGTAGCCGGAGGCGCAGCCGCCGGTGTCACTTCATCTGAAAATGCCGGCGATGCCGCCGTTCCCGGAGGTGCCGAAGCCGGAGCTGTCGCACAGGGACAGCCGTTTGCCGCAGGCCAGGCCGTGCCTGGTTGGGTTGCCGCCCAGCAGCAGGTGTCGCCCGAGATGGAAGAGGCAACGAACAATTACGTGGACGAGCTGAAGAAACTTACGGAAATGCTTACGAAGGTTTCGGAGCAGAGCGCACGCCTGACGCGCGACTCGGAAGAAATGGAAAACCTCAACCGCACGCTTACAGGTATTTGCAAGGTTTACGAGATGCAGCTTAAAGGCGCAAGCGCACAGATCGGTACGATTGACGAAATCAACGAGCAGTCGCGCAAGATGGCTTCGCAGATTGAGCAGCTTAACAATATTTACGCCCGTATGATTGAGGCAATGACCGTTAACATGCGTGCAACCGCGACCAACGGAAACAACGCTGAAGTATAAAGAAGAATGGCAATAAAGAAAAGACCGGTATCACCCCGCCAAAAGATGATCAACCTCATGTATGTCGTCTTGATGGCAATGCTCGCGCTCAATGTGTCGACGGAAGTGCTCGAGGGCTTCTCCATAGTTGATGAAAGCCTCCACCGCACAACTACCAACTCGGCGTCAGAGAACGAGGCTCTTTATGGCGACTTCGAGGCTCAGATGAAGGCCAATCCGCAGAAGGTAAAGGCTTGGTTTGAAAAGGCAACAGCCGTCAAGCGTATGAGCGACTCGCTGTTTAATTTCGCCCAGCAGCTTAAGGTTGCGATAGTTAAAGAGGCCGACGGGGAAGACGGTGATGTGATGAACATAGAGCGCAAGGACGACCTTGAGGCGGCCAACCAGGTGATGCTGGCTCCTGGAAAAGGGCAGGGCAAGAAACTGTTTGACGCTATCAACTCGTTCCGCAAGCGCATACTTACAATGGTGACTGACGAGCGTCAGAAAGCCATAATAGCCAGTAACCTGACGACAGAACTGCCTAAGAACGCCCGTACGATGGGCAAGAACTGGCAGGAATACATGTTTGAGGACATGCCCGTGGCTGCGGCAGTGACGCTGCTTACAAAGTTGCAGAGCGACGTACGGTATGCTGAAGGCGAAGTGTTGCACACTCTTGTGGCAAATATCGACATGAAGGACATCCGCGTCAACAAGTTGAGCGCCTTCGTAATACCAAACTCGCAGACGATAGTCCGTGGCGATAAGTTTTCCGCACAGATAGTGATGGCTGCCGTCGACACTACGCAAAAGCCGCAGATTTTCATCGGCGGGCGGCAGGTGAACTTGCGCAACAATACGTATGAAGTTGTGACCGGCCGCACCGGAGAGTTTAACCTTACAGGTTACATAACGATGCAGAACGGCAACGGTGATGTGATACGCCGTGACTTTTCGCAGAAATACACGGTGGTTGACCCCAGCGCGACAGTTTCAGCAGACCTGATGAATGTCCTTTATGCCGGATACAGCAATCCTATAAGCATAAGCATCCCCGGCGTTCCGCTTAACAAAGTTTCGGCAACAATGTCGGGAGGTACGCTCCAACCTGTAGGTCCGGGCAAGTATATTGCCCGTCCGTCGGCAGTGGGTAAGGACGTTACAATTAATGTTATGTCTCTCCAGACCGGTACGGCTCGTGCTGTTGGAGGCTTTACCTTCAAGGTGCGCAAGTTGCCTGACCCGACACCGTACATACAGATTGGCGACAATCGCTTCCGTACAGGAGGCCTTGCCAAGTCGTCCCTCATGTCAGCCGAAGGCATAAAGGCCGCCATCGACGACGGCCTGTTGGACATACCCTTCAAGGTTTTGGGCTTCGAGGCCGTGTTCTACGATAATATGGGTAATGCTGTCCCGATGGTTTCCGACGGCGCTTCCTTCTCGCAGCGTCAGCGTGAGACGTTCCGTCGTCTGTCGAGGAACAAGCGCTTCTATATCACGCGCATTTCCGCCGTTGGTCCGGATGGTATAAAACGTACGCTGCCAACGTCTATGGAAGTCATAGTGAAGTAAGTTAAGTATTTAGAGTAATGAATAAGAATATGACAAGTTTCTTGTATAAACAGAACATACCAGGTGCCAGCAGGCAATGTTTTGCTGCGTTGTTGAAGACGTTTGCCGTCACGTTGCTCTTGCTTGTGTGTGCCGTTGAGGTTACATATGCACAGCCTGCCGCACGCAGGCGCCAGCAGCAGGAGCAGAATGCCCAGAACGCCCAAAGCCTTACAACAAGGGCGCGGATTTCATATCCTGTTGCGGCGAAGATGTCAGAGGACGTCGTTTGGCGCAGGGACATTTATCGTGAGATACTGCTTCAGGAAGACGAAAATGCGCCGTTGTATTATCCTACCGAGCCAGTAGGGTCGCAGATGAACCTGTTCACTTATCTTTTCAGGCTGATGATGCGCAACACTATTCCTGCTTACGAGTACCGCCTTGACGGTAACGAGGTGTTCACGGATTCTGCGAAGATCAACCGTATGGCGTTTCTCGACAACTACCACATATACTATGAGCGCAGCAATCGCGGCGTGCGCATAGACGACAGCGACATACCGTCTGCTGAGGTGAAATCGTATTACGTGAAGGAGAGTGCTTATTATGACCAGGCTTCCGCAACATTCCATGTCAAGCCGATAGCCATCTGCCCGGTGTTGTGGCGCACTGACGATTTCGGCGACGGCGAACAGAAATATCCCTTGTTCTGGGTTAAGTATGACGACATTGCTCCATATCTTAGCAAGCAGGTCGTAATGACCAGCAATCTGAACAATGCCGCAACCATGAGCATGGACGATTATTTCACCCGGAACATGTACAGGGGCAAGATATATAAGACTACCAACATGCTTGGCCGTACGCTTGCGCAATATTGCCCTACCGACTCGGCCCTTGCCAAGGAGCAACGGCGTATAGAAGGAGAGCTTGCTGCGTTTGAGAAGAATATCTGGGGCGACCAGGCACGCAAGGACTCTCTCGACAGCATTGCAAAGGCTGATGTGAAAGACAAGAAGAGCAAGAAGGCTAAAAGCAACAGGCGTGCGTCGTCTTCGGTGAAGCGTAGCAGTTCGAAGAGCAAGTCTTCGTCGTCTGGTTCTTCCGCAGCACGTGTAACCGTGCGCCGTCAGAGGCATTGATTCGTTTATTCCTGCCCCGGTTCGGCGGGGCGGGTTATTATTAACTTTAAATAATTATGTGTATGAGAAAATTGTTTACATTGGTTGTCCTTGTGGCGGCAACATTGGTTACTATTCCTGCCCAGGCCCAGTTCAAGTTCGGTCTGAAGGGTGGTTTGAATCTTACTGACATGTCGTTTAGTGTCGATGATGTCGATGTTTCCAACCATGCTGGATTCTTCATTGGCCCGACTGCCAAGTTCACCTTGCCTATCGTTGGCCTCGGACTCGACGCTTCAGTGTTGTACGACCAGCGTGAGGCAAAGCTGAATGATACTGATGATAAGATTAAGCAGCAGGCAATAAACATTCCCATCAACCTCCGTTACGACATAGGTCTTGGCAGTCTTGCTGCCGTTTACCTTGCAGCAGGTCCCCAATTCGGTTTCAATATTGGCGACAAGCACCAATCCCTCTATGATGATGTTGCTGAGTGGAAGCTTAACGATTCAAACTTCAGCGTAAACGTTGGACTGGGTGTTATGTTGCTCGGCCACTTGCAGGTTGGTGCCAACTACAACATTGTATGCGGCAAGACCGGCGAAGTTACCGTATTAGAAGGTGTTGGAAAGGCTTTCCGCGGCCGTTCAAACACATGGCAGATTTCTGCAGCATATTATTTCTAAGAAGATTCAATTACGAATCAGGACATAAAAAATGGAGGTCTCCGTCAAGGAAGGCCTCCATTTTTTATGTTGCCGGTCTTACGACATTTCCGCTTACCGTACGGTTTTATCACAGCCGTGCGCACGGTTGTTTGCATTTTAAAGCGGATCGACGTCGAAATATATCTGTACGGTTTTATAGCGTTTGTCCTGCAATATGCTGTTTTTCCCCATGTTCAGGTACAGGCGCACCTTGTCACGGTCGAGTCCGTTTTCCAGTTTTATGACTATTTTCCTTATGTTTAGTGTCTTAACCTTCGACACTGCAGGCTTGTCGGGTCCTAGTATGCGGTCGGCAAACCAAGAGCGTAACACTTTTCCCAGTTCCTTTGCTGCCGAGTCGGCCACAGTGTCGTCCTTATGTTTTAGGTAAACGCAGACGATGTGGTAGAAAGGAGGATAGCGGAACAGGCTTCGCTCCTCTATCAGGTCGGCGTAGAAGCCGTCCGTGTCGTTGTTGACGACTTGCGTTATTACCGGCAGCTCAGGACTTTTTGTTTGCAGTATCACCAAGCCGCGCTTGCCTTTACGGCCGGCGCGTCCGCTGACTTGCGCCATCATGGTGAATGCGTGTTCGTAAGCGCGGAAGTCGGGATAGTTGAGCATTGAGTCGGCATTAAGTATCCCGACCACCGAAACGCGGTCAAAGTCAAGCCCCTTGCTTATCATTTGTGTGCCGATAAGTATGTCAGTGCGGTGTGCGGCGAAGTCGCTGATTAGCCGTTCGTATGCGTTGCGCGTGCGTGTGGTGTCGAGGTCCATGCGCGCCACCCGTGCCTCGGGAAACAGCTGCATCACCTTGTCCTCAACCTTCTCCGTGCCGTAGCCCCGTCCGCGCAGGTCTTTGCTGCCGCAACACGGGCAGACGTCAGGCACGGGGTATGTTCTTCCGCAGTAGTGGCACGTCAGTTGGCCCAGCGTCTTGTGGTAAGTCAGTGATACGTCGCACGTCTCACATCTCGGAACCCAACCGCATTCCCTGCATTCTATCATCTGTGCGAAGCCGCGGCGGTTCTGGAACAGTATCACCTGCTCGCCGTTGTCGAGCGCCTTGCGCATTGCCGCTAGCAGGACCGGTGAGAAGGGCCCGTTCATCATCTTGCGGCGTGCCAGGTCCTTTATGTCCACCACCGTGGTTTCAGGCAGCTGCATGTCGCCGTAGCGCTTGTCCAGCCTGACGTAACCGTATTTGCCGATTTTGGCGTTGTGCCATGTCTCGGCGCACGGGGTGGCCGAGCCGAGCAGCACTTTTGCCCCTGCAGCCTGTGCCAGCATTATCGCCGTAGAGCGTGCATGGTAGCGCGGGGCGGGGTCTTGCTGCTTGAAAGATGTCTCGTGCTCCTCGTCGATTATGACGAGTCCAAGCCTGACGAATGGCAGCAGCGCGGCCGAGCGCGCCCCCAGTATGACGTCGTAAGGTTCGGCAGACAGCTGTTTCTTCCATATCTCAACGCGCTCGGCGTCGGAGTATTTTGAGTGGTATATGCCCAGGCGCCGCCCGAACACACGCTGGAGCCTCTGCCTTATCTGTACGGTGAGCGCAATTTCGGGCAGCAGGTAGAGCACCTGGCGTCCCTCGTCGAGCGCCTTGCGTATCATGTGAATGTATATTTCCGTCTTTCCGCTCGACGTCACTCCGTGCAACAGCACCACGTTCTTGGCGGCGAAGGCTGATTCTATCCTGTCGTAAGCTTCCTCTTGTGCTTCGTTGAGCGGCTTTATGCTTTCGGGGCAAGGGTCACCTCCGTTGTTGAGCCTGCCCACCTCGCGTTCGTAGCTTACCAGCATCCTGCGGCTGATAAGGTTTCTTACCGTGGCGGCAGTGCAGTGTGCCTCGTTCATCAGTTCGTCACGTGTCACTTCGCCTGTGTGTCCGGCGCCAGCAGCCGCTCTGCCGGTGCCGTGCCCGGTCAATGCCAGGAAGCAGTCCATGGTCCTGCGTTGTTCCACTGCACGTGCAAGCATGCCCATTGCAGCGTGCAACGTGTTACCGTCCCTGAGTGCCGGTGCCAATGCAAGATACGTCTCAGTCTTCGGCTTGTAGGTGCCGGCCGTTTTCAGTCCGCCCGGCAGGGCAGCCTGCATTACGTCGCCGGGTGCCGCCATGTAGTAGTCTGAAATCCACTGCCATAGCTTCAACTGGGCGCCTGTTACGACCGGTGTGTCGTCGAGTACCATTTTTATTGCTTTTATGGCGAACGCCGGTTTGTCGCCGTGCCGCCTTATTATCAGTCCCACGTAAGTCTTGTTCCTGCCGAAAGGCACAAGCACGCGCCTGCCCTGTTCCGCCTTGTCTTCCAATTCAGGTGGAACCGAGTAGGTGAAAAGACCGTCGAGCGGTACCGGGAGCATGATGTCGATGTAAATCATGATAACTTTGCACTGAGTAGCATAAGTCGTGCCACACAGTGCAAAGTTAATAAAAAACGGCAAATGTCAAACCATTCGCCGTTTAATATTATGCTGTGCCTGAGTCTTGCGCCTTTCCATGGTTATTTTTCATAACCGTTCAGCTTGTGCCTGAGTTCATTGGGTGTGCATCCGAAATACTTCTTGACATACCTTCCGAAGAACGATGTATTGGGAAATTCCAACTCGACGGAGATTTCCTTTACCGACTTGCGCGAGTTTTTAAGAAGCCTCTCAATGTCTTTGGCTACATAGCCGTCGATTATCTTGGATGCGTTGAGGCGGCTTACCTTCTTGCAGATTACCGATAGGTATTTGGGCGTTATGTTTAGCTTGTCCGCGTAAAACGCCACGTTGCGGCGTTTCGGATATGCGGTGGAGAGTATTTCAATGAATTTGTCGAATATGTTTTCGCTTGACGATATCGGGCGTGGTTTTGACCTGAGAAGGTTGTCGAAGGAGTTGTGGAAGTCGTAAGTCAGTGCTTCTACGAGCGCGTTTATCACGTACTCGCGGTATGGGTTGGCCGTGTCGGCAAACTTGTCCTTGAGCAGTTCGAAGTAGCGGTTGAATATCGACACTTCACTTTCGGTCAGGTGGATATTGGGGTTCTGCTCAAAAAACATCTTGAAGTTCCAGTTCCTCACACTTGTCGGAAGCATGTTGAACGCATAGTCTACCGACATGAATATTGCCTTGAACTTGAAATCATCGCTTATTTTGCCGTTTTCAATTATAACTTCAGGCAGGCATATCACCAGGTCGTTGGTCTGGGCTGTGTATGTCTGGCCGTTTATGTCGACACTTACCTTGCCTTGACAGCACAACACTATCATCACGCCGTCGATGTGTACGATGCTTTGGGAATCGAAATCCTCTATGTTTTCGGCTATTGCTATAGCTCCGTTTTCGAAAAGAACAGGTTTCCTGACCTTGTATTCGTTCCTTATTTCCATTATTATGTCGATGAAAAATTTATAAACAGTTGCAAAGGAACACATTTTGTGTGAAATAATGCCTATCTGAATTTCTTTATAAATAGTCTGTTTTTCATCATGCTTGTTAAATATAATGAAAACCGCTTTAATATATGCGCCCTCTTTTCCGGCTGTTTTTCTGCCGTATGTGCGGGCTTCTTGGGTGGTTTATTGCCGCCGGTTTGTATCGTATTGAATATCAATGAATTACAATATGCCGTCTTTTGCGTTATAAAAGACCGCCTTTTACAGCCTGAAAGGTTACCTTTTATTAGCTAAAAGGTGGCATATTAGCAAACTGTAAGTGTACGGCGTCTGCCATGCCGGTTGCCTGGGCCGTGCCGGAGGGTTTTGTATTTATGTGTGCTGATGCCTGTGACGGTACGTAAAGGTGTTGTGCTTAAATGTAATCGGATATGTCCTGATTTTCCTAATGTTCCCAAATGGAACATTCATGTAGACGTACGTAAGAGAAATAAAGGTCAAAACACATCTATCTTTGCACGACTTTTTTAAATATGGAATGAGTTATGATACGATGCAATCTTTTTGTGCTCACGCTGTCGGCCGTTGTGCTGTCGGCGTGCAGCAATGACAAAGGGAAGGACGGTGCAGGAGACCGTACCGTAAAAGTAGGAACAGTTTTAGTGGAAGATGTTTCAGCCGGAAGCGGGAACCGCTATTCAGGTACGGTAGAGGAAGAGACCGGCACGCAGCTCAGCTTCGCCGTGCCCGGCACCGTCAGCCGTGTGCTTGTAGACGAGGGCGACCGTGTGAGCAAGGGGCAGCTTATAGCTACGCTCGACCCGGCCCAGCTGCGCAACGCATACGCCCTGGCCAAGACTGGGCTTGACCAGGCCACAGACGCGTATAACCGTATGAAGGAGCTTCATTCAAAGGGAAGTCTGCCTGAGATAAAGTGGGTCGACGCCCAGTCTGCGCTCGAGCGTGCCCGCTCTACCGAGCAGATGGCAGCCAAGCAGCTTTCCGACTGCCGTGTGTATGCGCCGTTTTCAGGAGTGATATCAAAGAAGCTGGTTGAACGGGGCCAGAATGTGGCTGCCGGCATGCCTGTTGCCAAGCTGGTGTCGGTAGGCCGTCTTAAGGTCAAGATAGCCGTGCCTGAGGGTGATATCCCCGACGTCAGGCTGGGCCAGCGTGCCGTTGTATCCGTAACAGCTCTCGGTGGAAACCCTCTTGAGGGCACTGTCGTCGAGAAAGGTGTTGACGCCGACCCGCTGTCACGCTCGTACGATGTAAAGATAGGCATATCCAACGGCGGCGGACACCTGATGCCCGGCATGGTTGCCACGGTCGACCTGGCTGGAAAGACAGGCTCGCAGGCGTGCGTCATACCGGCACATATTGTACAGATTGACGAGAACAACAATGAGTTTGTATGGCTTGCCGTTAACGGCAAGGCCACGAAGCGTATTATAACCTGCGGCGACTTTACCGTAGGCGGAGTGGTAGTGAGTTCGGGTCTTGAGCCGGGCGACAGGATAATAACGTCAGGCCAGCAGAAAGTAAGCGAGGGGATGAAAGTTAAGTTTTAGAACGTCCGGCAGCCGCCAAGTCTGCGGCATTACGGCTTACGGTCCTGCAGGTTGTTTACTGTCGGGGCAGGGGCCGGCATGCCAGGCCGCGTGCGGCTTGTCTGATTATAAATATGAATTATGATGGAAAAGAAAAAACGAAGTTTTGTGGAATGGGCGATGCACTACCGCAAGATGGTCATCCTTGTCGTCTCTTGCCTCGTGGCGTTCGGCGTCTTCAGCCTGTCAGAAATGAGGAAAAACGAGTTCCCTGACTATACCATACGCCAGGGTGTTGTCGTTGCGGTGGCTCCGGGCGTGCCTTCAGACGAGATAGCCGAGCAGGTGGCAAAACCATTGGAAGACTACATATTCTCGTTCAGGGAGGTCAAGAAGTCGAAGACATTCTCGAAGAGTACCGACGGCATGGCTTACATACAGGTGCAGCTTAACGATGATATTGATGACAAGGACGCATTCTGGAACAAGTTCAAGCACGGTGTGGCAGACTTCAAGTCACAGTTGCCGCAGAACGTCCTGGCCGTCAAGGTGATTGACGACTTCGGCGACACGTCTGCCCTGCTTATAACAATGGAGAGCGACGACAAGACGTACCGCGAGTTGTCCGACTACATGGACGAGCTCAAGGACAGGCTGCGCGGCATCGAGAGCGTAGGCCGTATGAATGTAAGCGGCATGAGGAACGAGCAGATAGCCGTCTACGTTGACAACGAACGCCTTTCGCACTACGGGCTTAGCGACAAGACACTAGTCATGACGCTTGCACAAAAGGGATTCGTCACCAGCGGCGGACGCGTAAGGACCATTGACGCCGTAGAGCCGATTTATGTTGAAAAGTCACTCAATTCGGTTTACGACATCATGGAAACCATAGTATACACCGACCCGCGGGGCAACAACATACGCCTGAAAGATGTTGCCGACGTGCGCAGGGAGTATCCCGTTCCTGACAGCTACATCGAGAACAACGGCAAGAAGTGCCTGTTGCTGAGCGTTGAGATGAAGAAGGGACGCAACATTGTTGACATGGGCAATGAAATCAATAGTGTTATGGAAAGTTTCCAGAAGACTTTGCCCGCCGGAGTGGACATTTTCCGTATAACAGACCAGAGCAAGGTGGTGGGCGACAGCGTCAACAACTTCTTGCGCGAGCTGCTTATTGCCATAGTCGCGGTCGTGATTGTTGTAATGTTGCTGCTGCCTATGAGGGTGGCACTGGTGGCCGCTTCGACCATACCTATAACGATATTCATATCGCTCGGCCTTTTTGATGCGTTCGGCATAGAGCTTAACACGGTCACCCTGGCGGCGCTGATTGTGTCGCTCGGAATGATTGTGGACAATTCGATCGTCATTATAGACAACTATCTTGAGAAGATTGGTGAAGGAGTCTCGCGCTGGCATGCGTCAATTGACAGCACGCTCCACTTCCTGCGCTCAATCTTTTCCGCCACGCTTGCCATAAGCATAACGTTCTTCCCGTTCTTGTTTACTACTACGGGCATGATCCGCGACTTCCTGACCAGTTTCCCTTGGGCGGTAACCATCATTCTAGGTGTGTCGTTGCTCATCGCTACGATGCTTGTGCCGTTCATGCAGTTCTGGTTCATACGCAAGCCAAAGACAAATGTGAAGAAGTCCGACGGACGTCAGAAATTTTCGTTCCTGAACATGTTACAGGGAGGTTATAACAAATTGCTCGACGCATGTTTCGCCCATCCTAAGGTTACGCTGTTTACAGGTCTTGCCTGTATCGTCGTCGGAGCCGTGCTTATAGGACGTCTCCCGCAGGAGATGATGCCTACGGCCGACCGTAATCAGTTTGCCGTTGAGATATACATGCCTACCGGAACATCGCTCGAACGTACATCGGCCGTGGCTGACAGCATGGCCCACATATTGGGCAAGGACAAAAGGGTAGTGTCCGTTACGGAGTTCAAGGGGTGCGCCTCTCCGTGTTTCCATACAGCCTACGCTCCGCAGATGGGCGGTACAAACTTTGCACAGTTTATCGTGAATACCACCGGTGTCAAGCAGACCGTGGAGCTGCTCGACGAGTATGCGCCTCGCTATACGGACTATTTCCCCGGCGCTTACGTACGCTTCAAACAGTTGAGTTACAGTGAGGCGTTGAATCCTGTCGAGATAAGGCTTAGCGGTGCCGATATCGATTCGCTCAAGCGCGATGCTGGCAGAGTACTCGACGTCATGCGCGGAATGCCTGACCTTACGCTCGTCCGTACTGATATGAACGAGCCGATGCCGTCGGCCGTAATCAGGCTGAAGGAAGACGAGGCTGCAAGGCTTGGTGTGAGCAATTTTGCAGTAGAGTCGACGTTGGCCATGAGGTATGGTTCCGGTCTGCCGGTGGCCACGGTCTGGGACGGTGACGACGCCATACCTGTTACGTTGAAGAGCATGACGGCCGAGCGTGCCGGCAACGACGACCTGGCCAATGAGAAGATACCTGCCGCCGGCGGCCTGGCAGAGGTCCCGTTAAGGCAAGTTGCCGATGTGAAACCGGGCTGGAAGGATGGCTGCATCGTACGCCGCAATGGTGTCTACTCAATTACGGTTCAGGCAGACGTCAAGCGTGGCGTGAACAGCATGGAAGCCAACTCGAAGGTGCAAAAGGCCGTGGCAGGCATGAAGTTGTCTCCCGGAGTGGATGTAACTTATGGTGGAGACATAGAAAATACGGAAGACACTATACCGCAGATAATTCTCGGACTGGCAGTTGCCACGGTAGTGATATTCTTCATATTGATGTTCCATTTCAAGAAAGTCAGTCTTGCCCTGCTCGTATTTGCAAGTATAGCCTTATGTACTTTGGGTACAGCTGCCGGCGTCATAATACAGGACATTGCCTTCAGCGTAACTTGTTACCTCGGAGTTATAAGCTTGATGGGTATTATCGTACGTAACGGAATAATAATGATTGACTATGCCGAAGAGCTGCGTTCAACCGAGCACATGACTGCCGAACAAGCCATTTACCACTCGGCACGCCGGCGTATGCGCCCGATATTCCTTACTTCGGCCGCCGCTTCAATGGGTGTGATACCTATGATTCTTGGAGGAAGCGGTTTGTGGATGCCTATGGGTACGGTTATTTGTTACGGCACACTGATTACCATGGTTCTGCTTTTGACGGTGTTGCCAGTAAGCTATCTGCTCATGTTCCGGGGCACGACCAAGAGCCGCATGAGGTTGGAAGCAATGGAAAACGAATGATTAAACAACAAGTAAAGTTATGATACAGTCAGTTAAAAATATCGTCTGCGCGGCAGTATTGGCTGCAGCATGCGTCCCTGCCTCCGCACAAATAGTGATGAACGTAGAGCAGTGTGTAGCCGACGCTTTGGCTAATAACGCCAGGATGAAGAATGCCGCCAACGACATTAAAGCATCCGAAGAGGCAAAGAAATCTGCGTCCACTAAATATTTCCCGATGCTTAGTGCTTCGGCCTCTGGTTATATTGCAGACAAGGGACTGCTCGAAATGGAAATGGGGCCGGATATGAAGATGTCGATGCTCAAGGACGGAATAGTCGGAGGAATATCGGCCCAGATGCCGCTCTACGCCGGCGGGCGCATCATCAACGCCAACCGTTTGGCCGAGACTGGATTGGAGGCGAGCCGCCTCCAGCATAGTCTCGCCCGTAACGATGTGGCCCTGACGGCCGAAACATACTTCTGGCAGGTGGTTACCATAAAGGAAAAGCTGAAGACGCTGGCTGCCGTAGAGCGCCAGTTGTCAGAATTCGGGAATGACGCACAGGCTGCAGTAGACGCGGGCGTTTCGGACAGGAACGACCTCTTGCAGGTTAATCTCAAGGCTAACACCGTGAAGAGTCAGCGTATTTCACTTGAAAGCACTCTGGCAACGGCACGTTTGCGCCTCGCCCAATATACCGGACACAGCGGCGACAGTGTCGACGTAAGCGCAGATATGGACTATACAATGCCTCCGTCGCCACTCCAGTTATACGTGGAACCAGCTTCGGCTCTTGCCTCCACGCCTGAATACGGGCTGTTGCAGCAGAATGTCAAAGCTGCAAAGTTGGAATATAAGCTTACTTTGGGACAAAATCTGCCCACCGTGGCCGTAGGCGGCGGATACATGTACGACAATCTTATGGACAAGAGCCACACGTTCTGGATAGGTTTTGCCACGGTCAGCGTTCCGATAAGCGGTTGGTGGGGTGGTTCGCACGAAATGAAACGCAGTAAGCTCGCCGTCAGCAATGCCGAGAACAAACTGACCGACAACGCCCAGCTTCTGACCGTCGGTATGGAGGACAAGTGGAACCGGATGACCGCTGCCTACCGGCAGATAGGTATCGCACTTGAGTCTATCGGGCAGGCGGACGAGAACCTCCGACTGCACGCCGACTATTATCGGGCAGGCACGGCAACAATGAGTGACCTGCTCGAAGCCCAGACTTTATACCAGGACAGCCGTGCGGCATACGCCGAGGCTTATGCCAACTATGAGATTTGCAGGCGTGACTACCTGCAAGCCACGGGAAGGTAAAAAGGCTGAAAATACGTATATGAAGGTCACAGAAGCCGCCGAAGCCATACGCGGTGGCGTTATGGTTGGTGGCTGAAAGTAAAAGACAGGGCTTTTCTTAATTGCCCTGTCTTTTGTATTTATCTTGTTTTTGCAGTGCCGTTGGTGGTTGGTCACACCTTGCTTTTTGTTGTGGCGCTGCTGTTTGCGCCGTTTAGCTGTGGATAGCTTGTGCGTGTGTGGTAAATAGCTTTCAGCCTGTCAATAAGCACTTGCTTTGCCACGGCAATGTCATGGAACGTTATCGGGCATGTCTTGAAGTATCCTTCGTCCACTTGCTGGTCTATAAGGCGGTTTACAAGGTTCGATATGCTCTCTTCAGTATATTCGGGCAGCGAGCGTGCCGCGGCTTCCACGGTGTCGGCCATCATTAGTATTGCCTGTTCGCGGGTGAACGGGTCGGGTCCCGGATAGGTAAACAACGTGTCGTCGACAGGTTCGTCAGGGTGCTCATTCTTGTATGAAATGTAGAAATACTTTGTCTTACCTGTACCGTGGTGGGTGCGTATAAAGTCCTTGATTACTCCAGGCAGACTGTTCTTTTCAGCTGTTTTCAGACCGTCGGTCACGTGGCTTATCACGACTTGTGCGGCATCAATGCGCGGCATTGCAGACAGAGGATTCGCACCGCCCATCTGGTTTTCAGTGAAATAAGCCGGATTTTTCATCTTTCCTATGTCGTGATACATGGCGCCAGTCCTTACCAGTTGGGCTTTGGCTCCTATCTTGTTGGCTATTTCCGCAGCAAGGTTTCCCACCATGACAGAGTGCTGGAATGTGCCCGGAGCTACTTCGCTAAGTGTGCGCAGCAGCTTCTTGTTGGTGTTCGATAGCTCTATCAGGGTAACGTTTGACGTGAATCCGAACGTTTTCTCGACGATTAGCAACAGCGGATATGCGAACAACAATAGTACTCCGTTGGCCGCGAAGTACATGTACATGCCGTGGTCCATTGTGAAAATGCTGTTGTCCTGCATAAGCTGCAGCGTGAAGTATACGGCGCAACTGCCTATGGTTACGAGCAAGGCCGTCTTGAAAATCTCGGCGCGTTGTGACAGTTCGCGGAGCGAATATATTGCCACAAGACCCGACACCAGCTGCACAATGATGAACTCATATTGGTATTTTACCGCGGCGGCGCATATCAGCACCATGGTTACGTGTGCGTTGAAAGCCGTCCTCGAGTCGAGGAACACCCGGATGAATATCGGCGTCATGGCGAACGGAAGTATGTAGACGCTTAGTACGTTGTGCGTCATCATCAGCGAAACGAGCACGGGGAATACGGTTATCATTGTATAAAGCATCGCAATGCTGCGCGGCTTGTCGAGGTAGTCCTTGCGGAACAGGCGAATGTACGTCGTGAACAGTATTACGAGAGCTGCCACGAAGAGCACCTGTCCGGCTATTGTCGATGGCACTGCACTCACGTCGGCGCTGCGCCGGCGTGTCTCACGCTCGAACGACGACAGCACCCTGTACGTGTATTCGTCCACGATCTCGCCTCGGTCTATTATCTTTTGTCCGCTCAACACCATGCCGCTTGCCAGCGGTATGCCGCTGAGCATGTCGCCGAGTTCGCCTTCGCTGCGTTCCTCGTCGAACAAGAGGTTGGGCTGTATGTATTCGTTGAGGTTGCATTTTTGCAGTATTTGCTTGGCTGCGGCAATCTTCGGGTCGGAGAAAAGCCGCTCGTAAGCCGTCATAGTAGAGTATACGCACGAAATTTCCACGCTGGTCGCGCTCTTGCCGTTCACAATCCTTATCATGGCCGTTGTGTCGCGGCTCAGGTCTGAGTATATTGGAGCGTCTATTATTCCCTCGTTGTAAAGCCTTCCCAGCCTGTCGGCAATTATAGTCACGTATTCGTTTGGCAGTCCGGGAATGCCACCCTTGTATTTTTCGGCAAATCTTTTAATCTGTAATTTGCCAGTTTCAGCCTTATAGTTGAAGTACGGTTCGAATGTATTGGCCATACTGTCCTGCTCCGCCTTGATGGCCGCGTCGGTCTTGTAGATTGGAAAGTCGAACTTGGCTATCAGCGGACTGTACATCCAGGGCTTGCCTATGTCGTAGCGGAACTGTGGTCCGCTGTTGCGCGGAAGGAAGAAAACTATCACGGCAACGGTTACTGCAACGAGCAAGGTGTACATCAGCCACCGGCTTATATGTTTGTCTTTAGTATTGTTGAATCTTGACATCTTTCTTTCGTGTTTACGGTTAGTGGCAGGGTAGGGCTTTGTTGCCGCAATGTTGTACGGAAGTGTTTTTATGGACTGAAACGCTGCGACACCTTTTACGTCATATTGTGGCACCCATGCGTTTCCATACGGTGCGGCATTCAATACCTGTTGCCTAAACCAATGGTTCTTGACTGCGAAAATACTAAAAAAATACTCTAATTTGCTGAAAATGTTATATTTTTGCACAAAATTTAAGAGATAACAAGCTAACGAGGCTATGGAAGAAAGAAAAACAAGGGTGCGTTTTGCGCCGAGCCCAACGGGCGCTTTGCATATCGGCGGCGTGCGCACGGCATTGTACAACTATCTGTTCGCGCGCCAGAGGGGCGGCGAAATGGTGTTCAGGATTGAGGATACCGATTCAAACCGGTTTGTTCCCGGTGCCGAGGAGTATATCATCGAGTCGTTCCGCTGGCTCGGAATCAAGTTTGACGAAGGCGTAAGTTTCGGAGGAAAGCACGGTCCGTACCGTCAGAGCGAACGCCGTTCAATATATAAAAAATATGTAGACCAGCTGCTGGATGCCGGCAAGGCGTACATAGCTTTCGACACTCCGGAGGAACTGGAGGCCAAGCGCGCCGAGATAAAGAACTTCCAGTACGACGCACATACGCGCCTTTCAATGCGCAACTCGCTGACTATGGCTAAGGAGGACGTCGACGCCCTCATCGCCGACGGTACCCAGTATGTTGTCCGTTTCAAGGTGGAGCCGGGTGAAGACATACACATCCAGGACATGATTCGCGGCGACGTAGTCATCAAGAGCGACGTCCTCGACGACAAGGTGCTCTACAAGAGTGCGGACGAACTGCCCACATACCACCTTGCCAACATAGTAGACGACCACCTTATGGAGATTACCCACGTCATCCGCGGCGAGGAGTGGCTGCCCAGCGCACCGCTTCACGTGCTGCTGTACAAGGCTTTCGGCTGGGAGGACACCATGCCGCGCTTTGCCCACCTGCCGCTGTTGCTCAAGCCCGACGGAAAGGGCAAGCTGAGCAAGCGCGACGGCGACCGCCTCGGTTTCCCCGTGTTCCCGCTCGAATGGCACGACCCCAAGAGCGGCGAAGTGAGCCGCGGATTCAAGGAGGACGGATATTTCCCCGAAGCAGTAATCAACTTCCTCGCATTGTTGGGATGGAATCCGGGCACGGAGCAGGAGCTGTTCACCATGGACGAGCTTATAGAACAGTTTGACATATCAAAGTGCAGTAAGGCCGGAGCACGCTTCGACTACAAGAAGGCCATATGGTTCAACCACGAGTACATTCTGCGCAAGAGCGACGACGAGATAGCGAGGCTGTTTGCACCGATTGTGGCCGGCAACGGCATAGACGAGCCGATGGACCGCGTAAGGCAGGTAGTGGCAATGATGAAAGACCGCGTAGACTTCGTGAAAGAGCTGTGGCCGCTGTGCTCGTTCTTCTTCATTCCGCCTACCGAGTACGACGAGAAGACAGTGCGCAAGCGCTGGAAGGCAGACTCTGCGCAGGTGATGACCGAACTGGGCGAGGTGCTCGAGTCGCTCGATGACTTCTCGATAGAAAGCCAGGAGAAGGCCGTCATGGCATGGGTCGAGGCCAAGGGCTACAAGCTGGGCGACGTAATGAACGCCTTCCGCCTTGCCCTGGTGGGCATAGGCAAGGGTCCCGGCATGTTCGACATCAGCGCATTCCTCGGCAAGAAGGAGACGCTTTGCCGTCTGCACAGGGCCATCGAAACCCTGAAATGACCATTCACGGCACACTTTTAGTATGATACATGCGCGCCGCAGCACACTCCAACATTGTGCTGCGGCGCGTACTTTTATGCCGTCGACAGCGTACGTGCCCCTTGTTAAGTGGCATTTATACTGTTTTTGCACGTGTTTTAGTATCCTTTCCGGCATGTTTTTGCATGCCTGACGGCAGCTTTTACGGATATTTTATTACCTTTGTGTCGTCATCCGGGCTTGCTGTTTGTCAATAAGATGCAGCCTGGCTTAATTTTTCAATCATTCGGCAATGTGGATGTTACTGTTCCTTGTCCTGCCATTGGCGGGGCTTTCTTATGTCTTATGGCACGTGTGGTGCCTTCTTCCGTTAAGTGTTCCTTATAAGTGGGGCGTCGTGGTGTTGTGCCTCATGGCGTTTTCAACGTCGTTCCTCAACTTCTCACACACTACCGACTCGATGCCAATGCCCGTCGCCCGTGCATGTTACGAGACTGGCAACTCGTCGCTCTTCGTCCTGCTTTATGCTGCAATACTGTTCCTCCTGCTCGATATTGGCAGGCTTGCGGGCGTTGTTCCGCGCAGTTGGCTTTACTCCAACGCCTGTACCCTTGCGGCGGTGGCCGTCGTGCTTGCCGGCATTTTCACTTACGGGTATTTCAATTACATGGACAAACAGCGCAAGACGCTTGACCTGCCTACGGCGAAAGCCGTGGGCGACGGCTTCAAGGTGGTGTTGGCGAGCGACCTGCACCTGGGCTACCACAACACGCGCGGCGAACTTTCACGTTGGGTCGACATGATTAACGCAGAGCGTCCCGGCCTTGTGCTGCTTGCCGGCGACATAATAGACGGCAGCCTGCGCCCCGTGCTCGAGACAGGCATGGCCGAAGAGTTCAGGCGGATAAAGGCGCCCGTTATGGCTTGTCCCGGCAACCATGAGTATTACTCGGGCTTTGACGGCGCGGCCGGTTTCTTCCGCGAGGCAGGCATAACGCTGCTGCGCGACAGCGTGGCTACCGTTGGCGGACTTGCCGTGGTGGGGCGCGATGACCGTGCCAACCGCCGCCGCAAGAGCCTCGGTTATCTTATGCGGGGCGTGGACAAGTCTAAATACGTAATCCTGCTCGACCACCAGCCATACCATCTTGAACAGGCCGAGCGCTCGGACGTCGACTTCCAGTTCAGCGGACACACCCACCACGGCCAGCTTTGGCCGATATCGCTCATAACCGAATCGGTTTACGAAGACGCCTACGGCCCGTGGAGGCGTGGCTCCACACGCTACTACGTAAGCTCCGGCCTCGGCATCTGGGGCGGCAAGTTCCGCATAGGCACCTGCTCGGAGTATGTAGTCGCCACGATAAGGCAGGCGCGTTAGTGTCCTCTGCGCCATATACGGCAATCGGGAGCAGGACTTCATTAAGCGTCCTGCTCCCGATTGTATTATTGCCATGCGGCATGCCGCCGCAGTTCCTTATTTCTCCATATACCACTTTGAGTACTCCACATAGTGTGCCGCGAAGCTCTCTGCCTGGTCGGGGCTGGTCTTTTTGAGAAACTTTGCAGGCACTCCGCCCCATATCTCGTGTTCGCCTATCTTCGTGCCCTGGAGCACCAGCGCGCCTGCTGCCACTATCGCGCCAGCGCCTATGTCGGCGTTGTCCAGTACGGTGGCGCCCATGCCTATGAGTGCGCCGTGGCGCACCGTGCAGGCGTGTACCGTGGCGTTGTGGCCTATGGTAACGTCGTCCTCAAGCACAACCGGTCCCGTTGTGTTGGTTACATGCACGCACGCACCGTCCTGTATGTTCACACGGTTGCCTATTGTTATCGGCGCAACGTCGCCGCGTACAACGGCGTTAAACCATACCGAGCACTCGTCGCCCATGTTGACTTCGCCCACGATTGTGGCGTTCTCGCTGAAATAGCAGTCCTTTCCCCATTTCGGTTCAAGGCCCTTTACTGTCTTTATCAATGCCATGTTATTCCTTTTTCTTGTTGTTTTTCGTGGTGCAAAGTTAATGATTAAATTAATATAAACGGCCGCCAGCCGTGAAAATATGTTTTGCTGCCGTTGCGACTGTTGCCAAACTCTTTGCCGGAAGGCGGCAAATGGCGTTGCAAAAGGCAGCCTTTTGCAGGCTCGAAGGTAACCTTTTACAACGCAAAAGGTTACCTTTCGGACTGTAATCAAATGCTGTATTCTGTGTTATGATGTGAAATTCGTGTGTTTTTATGTTGCCGTAGTTGTAAGCCGTGGCGCCTGTTTTGCTTACGGTTTTTATGTCTTTTTATGCCGTGTAGGTGCCATTAACTAAATTTATACAGGCATGACGGCCGTTTTTCGGCATTATTACGTATCTTTGTCAAAATAAGACTATCGTTAAACACAAGGAGCCTATGGTTGTTATGAAAAGACTTTTTACGCTCGTGTCGGCTTTTGTCATGGTTGCGTCGGCGGTTTCAGCGCAAGAGCCTTCAGGCATGTTTGAGCCTGTACGGCCGGGCTTCGACTTCGACAGGACGCTGCACGCCGCTCCCGATGCAGGGTTTATGCGCGACTCGCTGAAGTTCCGGCTCAACATGGACGACTCCCTTTGGCTGCGTTCTTACGTCAAGGATTACAGGCTTCCCGAAAGTGCTGCGCCACAGGCTTTGGGCATTGACCGCCTTGGCACCATCGTGCCGGCAGGCTCGGGCATGCCAGTTTACGGCAATCCTTACGCATCCGACTATAAGGTAGGCAGCGTGGTGGCAGCGTGGAACGGCGGTGTGCTCTTCGGTTCGGGCTCGCTCACGTCCATGCCTGCGCTCATGTCTATGCAGAGCGCCACGCTGGGCGCTGTCCAGAATGCGGGCAATTTCACCTTCACGGCTTCGGTTTCGGCCGACAGGGCGGCTGTCTGGCGCACGGCCGGGGCTTATCCCGCTGCTGCCGGAGGCATGAGCACGCTTACGGGCGGCACGTATTACACCTTCGCAGGTTCGATGACATACCGTTTCAGCGACAACGTGTCGGCCACCGTCTTCGGGCGTTACAGCACCAACCGCTCGTTCTATTCAATGGCCTCGATGCCTTATCTTGGCGGTTCGGGCTATGGAGGCTATCTTACATTCATGGGCGAGACGGTCGGCATGGACGTCGGTGTTGAGCGCTATTACGACACGTTTGCACGCCGCTGGGTAACGTCGCCCATAATAACTCCAAAGGTAAGGTTCAGCGACAAGTTTACGCTGGCGGTGCCGGTAGGCCCCCTTGTGAGGGATTTGCTTGAAGATGCCATTTACGGAAAGAAGCAGCGCGGCGGCCCTATCATAATGCCCGAGGGGCTGCCCAGCGTGGGCGAGGTGCCGTTCGGACCGCCCGAGATGCCGCATTGATGAAACGGCAGAACGTGCCTTGCATGGCCCGATGGCCGCAAGGCACGTTCTGTTGTTGTCAGGCTGACTTACCTTTGCCTGGTTGAAGCCTGAAGGATTTGTGTCTTTTTCAGTATTATATGTTTTACAGCGAGTAGCCAGTCCATCCGAAACCGTCAGTGGGGCAGCCGTTGTTGCCGCTTGCAATCTTCACTCCGGGATATTCGGCTTTTGCCTTGATGGCGTCGCTTGTCAGATTTGAGGCCTCGTTGGTTGCGCCAATCTCCGTGCCTGTGCCTGCGTCGCCCTTGCTGTCGGTCAGGTCGATGATGTTCTCTATCGCACCGTTACCCTTCACAACGGCGTTCTTGATGTGTGCCGTAGCGCCGCGGCGTATCTTTATTGCGTCCTGCATCGACTGTCCGCTGGCAAGGTTTTCGATGGTCATGTTCTCTATTGTGAAGTCAGCCTGCTGTGTGTGGTCGGGTCCGTTGCCGTCAAGGTTGCCGTCGGCCTCTACTCCGCGCGGGTCAGACTCCGTGCTGACGAACGATGACTCCCAGCGTCCGTAGCAGTTGCTCAGTTTGCCGCAGTAGCCCTGTGTGAAGTCGAAGCAGTCGTCGTCGCAGTTTACAGCCAGCAGGTTGCTTACGTTAACCGAACCTCCGAAGAACTCGATGGCGTCGTCTGCACCCTCGGCAATGTATATGTTCTCTATTTTTGTGCCGTTGCCCACGCCGTTGAGCGTAAGTCCGTTGTGCTCTATGTCGGCACTTGAGCGTGCTCCCGAGTACAGTATGCGCACGTATGTCAGCACGCCTGAGTTGTCAGAGTTGTCGTTGCCGCCGTACAGTATGTTGTTGTCAACCTCGGTAGCGCCCTCGTTCATGACTTTTGAGTCGCCTGATATTACGGCTTTTCCATTGATTATTATGCCTCCCCAGTATCCGGCTTTAGCGTCAGCGGCGTCTGCCGTGAAGGTGATGGGTGCGTTCTCGGTGCCTTCGGCGAATATCTTGCCGCCTCGCTCTACTATGATGTAGTTGCCGAAACCTTCCTTGGCCTTGATTGTCATGCCTGCCGGTATGTTCAGCACGCCGCCGTCCTTTACGTGTACGGCTCCGTTGATGTAGTACTGCTTGGCTGCGTCGAGTGTTACTTCAGATGTTATTTCGAGGGGAATGTCGGCGCTCTCAACGTTTGTCTTGCCGAATTCGTAGCCCGTCCAGGCGAATGTTCCTGCGTCAGCACCCGTGTTACCGTCCTCTATCTTGACGTTGGGGTATTCGGCATCGCTCTTGATTGCGTCTGATGTCAGCTTCGTAGCGTTGTTCGTCAGGCTTATTTCCGTAGCCGTGCCTGCGCCGCCCTTGCCGTCGGTCAGGTCGATTATGTTCTCTACCGAGCCTGTTCCTGCCACCAAGGCGTTGGTTATGTGTGCCGTAGCACCGCGACGAATCTTGATTGCGTCCTGCATTGACTGCGTGTCGGAGTAGTTGGCTATGGTCATGCCGTTAATGGTGAAGTCAGACTGGTGCTTGTGGTCGGGACCGTTGCCGTCGAGGTTTCCGTCGGCTTCAACACCGCGCGGGTCTTCCTCCGTGCTTGTAAATCCGCTCTCCCATACGCCGTAGCAGTTTGTGAGAGTGCCGTTATAGCCTTGTGTGAAGTCGAACATGTCGTCGTCGCAGTTTACTGCCAGCAGGTTGGTTACATTGACGGAGCCTCCGAAGAACTCTATTGCGTCGTCGGCACCTTCGGCTATGTAGAGGTTGTTTATTGTAGTTCCGTTGCCTACGCCGTTAAGGGTGAGGCCGTTGTGCTCTATGTCCGCGCTCGAGCGTGCGCCGGTGTAGAGCAGCTGTACGTATTCTATCACACCGCTGTTGTCGCTTGCGTCAGTGCCGCCGTACGGCTGGTTGTTGTCTATCTCGGTAGCGCCCGTCTGGCCTTCGGTGTCGCCTGAAATGGGTGCTTTGCCGTTGATGATGAGTCCGCCCCAGTATCCTGACGTTGCGTCCTCGCTGTCTGCAGTGAACACGATCGGCCTGTCGGCTGTTCCGCGTGCCTCTATCTTGCCGCCCTGTGCCACGAGTATGTACTTGTCAAAGCCTTTGGCAGCCTTGATCTTGGTGCCTGCCGGAATCTGGAGGGTGGCTCCTTCGGGTACGGTTACTGTTCCTGTCAGGTGGTACACCTTGTTTGCGTCAAGTGTAGTGGTGCCTTCTATGATGCCTTTCAGTTCTACCATTTCCGACGGATCGCCTCCGTTGCCGTCTCCGTTTCCAGTGTTGTCATCGTCGTTGCTGCACGATGTCAGGCTGATTGCGCTCATCATTGCGGCAAATGCCATTGCGGACAGAAATAATTTTCTCATGTTGCTAATTGAATTTATTAATGATATGGATTAATTGTTGTATCTTGTTGTGTCTTGTTTGTTTGCGTTCCCGGCTGTTTGTTGCCGTCTTTACAGGTTGTACGACAGGCCTATGCTGAAGTCTGTGCCTTTCTTGTACTTGCTCAGTACCACCTCGCTGTTCGTCGCGTTGCCCTTGCGTGTGAGCTGGTGGGCGGCGTCAAGCAGGTTGCGGGCTTTCAGGTTGATGGTGAAGTGCTTGCCTATTTGTGCCGAAGCTACGAAGTCGAGCGTCGGTATTCCGTTCTCCATGATGTCCTGGTAACCTTCGGTACCGATTGTGTAGATACGGTCGCTGAAGTAGTTGAATACCAACGCACCTGTGAACGAGTTGCCGCCTTTGCGGAAGAGGTAGGTCAGGTCGGCGTTGACTATCCACGGCGCCGCTCCTTCAAGCTGCGAACCGCTGGGGTCGGTGGCAAGAGGCACCTTGGCGCAGGTGTATGTATAGGCTCCGTTGACACCGAGTGTGAGGCGGCTCATGCCGTTGTTTTCGAGGCTGCGGCTGAAGATGTGCTTCTTCATTTCCATCTCCACGCCGGCTGCAGTGGCGTGGTCTGATATGTTTTCGTATGACAGGAAGCCGCCTGCGCTGGCTATCTCGATGCGCGATATTGGATTCTTGATGTATTTGTAGAAGCCTGTTATCGAGAAAATCTCGGACGGAGAGATGTACCAGTCCCACTTCAGGTCGATGTTGTAGTTGTCAGACGGTTTGAGGTTGGGATTACCCTGGCTGTTGAAACTTACGCTGACGTAGCGGAAGGGGGAAATCTCCTTGGCCTGCGGCAGGGTGTAAGTCTTGCTTGCGGCGAGGCGCAGGGCGTGCTTGTCGTTGATGTTGTAGCGTAGGTTGAGGCTCGGCAGGAAGTACGACTTGTCTATTTCCTGCTCGCCACGGCTGCCTCCGCGGTTGACGTTATAGTTTACTTTCATGTCAACGTCGTCGTATTTCAGGCCGAGGTTGGCTATGAATTTAGGTGTAAACTGGTATGTGGCTTCGGCGTATGCCGAGTGTATGTTCTTCCTTACGCCGTATTTGTCTATGTTGCGGTCGAGCTGGAACATGCCGCCGGCATAGTTGTCCTGGTTGTAATAGTCGTCGAAGCTGATGTTGTTGATGTCGAAGACGGTCTGCCTGACTACCGACATGTCGTATTCCACGGCCTCGAAGTCGTCGTCTACGAAGCGCCCCATGTAGCCTATCTGCACGTTTGAGTTATTCTCGAAACCGTCGTTCAGCTTATATACGAGCGACGCGCGTGCGTTGAGGTCCTTCTCGTCGAGTTCGGAGAAGTAGCGCTGCTGTATGCCGGTGCCTTTCATCGGCACGTATCCGCTGTCGGTCTTCACAAGGTTGTTGATGCGCCTGTCGGGCTCGTTGCCGTTGATTGTGTTGTATGACAAGCCGGCGTTGAGGCCGATGTTCTTGCCGAGCGTCCATTTGCTGATGAGCTGGTTGACGAACAGGAGGTTGTCGTTGGTTTGCTGGCGGCGCATGAAACCTTCGTAAGTGTCTGACGACTGGTAGTCGGCATCCATGCCGAGATAGTCGCCTACCGACTCCTTCGTGGCGTGTACCATCATGAAGTTGTATGCCAGGCTGTGTTTTTTGTTATGTGTGTATTCCACGTTTGCCATGGCAATCTGGCTGGTCTCCACCTGCGAGATGTCGCCGTCCATGTCCTGGGAGAGTTCTCCCGTGGTGATTGAGTTGCGCACTTCTTCCTCGTAGTGCGTGTAGTTCTTGTTGTGTCCGGCTACAAGATAGAGCTTGAGGGGGTTGCGGTTTTCGCCCAATAGGAACTTCTTGCCGCCCGATATGGTGTAACTTTGGTTTATCTGGAGATTCTGCTTGCTGGGGTCGAGCGAGTTCTTGAAGCTGTATGTGTCCGGATTTCCGCCCGGCTGCGTCTTGTCGGCGAAGCCGAACATGTCGACGCCGTCGAGGCGCATGAAGTCTGACGACAGGGTCTTTGTGTTGAATCCGCCCGACAGGCTGACGTTGAACTTGCCGTCGCCCGTAAGCTCTTTCGACGTTATGTTTATGTCGGCGCCAGCCACGTCGGCAGGTGTGTTGCTGTAAAACGCCTTGTTTACATCGATTGACTGTATTATGTCGGTAGAGAAGAAGTCGAGGGCGATGTTCTTGTATTCGGGGTCTTCCGACGGAAGCGGAAAGCGGTTGAGCGTGGTGAAGTTGTAACGGTCGCCCAGTCCGCGTACGAACACGTTCTTGACGCCTTCCTGTTTGGATATGCCTGAAATCTTTGCAACGGCGGCCTGGGCGTCGCTTATGCCCTTGCGCGACAGTTCCTGCGCGCCTATGGTCTGCACTGCTATGACCGAACGTTTCTGTTCCATCATCGTTACGTTCTCTGACTCCCTGTTGGCCTTGGCCACCACCTCCACGCCGGCCAGCACACGGTTGTCAGTCTCCATTTCGAAGTCGAGCGTGGTAACCTTGTTATCCTCGATTTTAACCTGTCTCTTCACGGCCGTCTTGTAGCCGATGTATTTTATCTCGATGTCGTAGATGCCGTCCTTGAGTCCTGACAGCTGGAAGTTTCCGTCGATGTCGGTCACCGAGGCTACGTCGCTGCCTATCACTTTCACGGTCGCGCCTATCAGCGGCTCTTTCGACTGGCTGTCCTTGACGCGTCCCTTCAGGTCTACGTCTGCGATGTCAGCACCAAATGCCTGTACAGTAACTAACGACAATAATGCTGCCGTGCCAAACAGTTTTCTTACTCTTTTCATCCTTCTTTACCCATTGTTGTTTTACGGGTGCAAAGTTCGGACAACTGTGTTACAATGCCGTATCACCACGGTTAATAACAATTTACGTTACTATTTACGAACTGTTACAGCCCGTCCGGCATGCCCCGGACGGCGGGGATGACGCCCGTGGCAGGGTGGGGCGCAGGCTCCGCCTTGTATTAATAAGGTGTATGGTTTGCCGGCCTGTGGCGGGCGTTTTTATAAAAGGTAACCTTTTACGTTGCAAGAGGTTACCTTTCAGGCTGCAAAAGGCATCCTTTTACAATGAGAAAGGCTACCTTTTGCAAGAGCGTGTGCGAATGTTGTGTAAGTGGTTGGCTGATAGCGCTTTATGCGGATGCTTGCGCCGCTGGCGGCGGATGCCTGTCTACGGCGGGTGCTAAGGCGTGAAAACAAAAAGGGCTTGGACCTGACGGCAATGGCGTGTGCCGTCGTAAGTCCAAGCCCGGGTATGCGGTTTCGTTATGTTTACTTATTCACCGGTATGAAAGGTTGCTCCTTCACGTCGTCGAGCGGTGCCGTCTTATACCTTGTATTGCCGAAGTTTATCGAGTTAAGGTCAATCTCGCGTATGGCGCTGTTGTACATCGTGCGGTAGTATATCTTGCGTCCGGCCAGGTCGGTCGCCGACGTCCATTGCGTTGCACTGGGTATGTCTGCCGCCGTCTCGCCTTCTGCCGTCTCTATGCCGACGGGGATGTCGAAGTTGTTAAGTATCTGGAAGCATGCCCTTACGGTGTTGTCGGCGCTGTCGGGCAGTGGTGCCGTAGTCTGGTACAGTGCCGCACGGACGAAGCGCGAGGGAGGGGTCACGTCGCCGGGCAGCCCCAGGAAACCGCTGCCTGCGCCCGTCGATGTTATCGTTACGCCGCCCATGTCCTTTGTCTTGGCCGTTCCCGGATACAGGTTTACGTAGTTCGCGAGGTTTGTCATTTGCCATTCGAAGCCGGGAGAGTTGGTCAGCACGCCGAGTTTGTTCTCATAAACGTTCACCTTCTTGTCTACTATCTCGATTACGACCTGCCTGCCTGTCGTGTCGGCGATGCGCCAGTGTACGGTCGATGCGCGCGGGTCAATGGCTACCACGTGCACGTCTTTCAGTCCGGCCACGGCCTCGTCTACCGTCTTGAAGTTGCCGAGTATCCATGAAACCAACTGCAGGTCGGCTATGCTCGTTGCCTTGTTGGCCTCGGTGTAGTCCTCATACTGCCCGTACCTGGGGAAGTAGAACAGTCCGGCCGACAGCCCTTCCTCGTTAAGTCCTTCGGCTACGAACTCCTCCTGCTCCACCGCAAGGCCTACGAAGCCGTAGCGCGAGGTGAACGCCATGCCGCCCTTGGTGCCTCCGGGGATGTACGACGACTGCGTATATCCGCGCGGAACTATTACGTAGCGGCTGTTAAGGTCGCTGCCGCCCCATTCTATCGTGCGTGCAAGCACGGTGCTGCCGTCTTTGCTTTTCAGTGTTATGCCCGTGCATGCGCTGGCGTCGCCCGTGGCGAAGAGCAGGGCTGCGGCCGCCGATGCGGCCAGTAATCTAAGTTTACCCATAATTATCTTTGTTTTAATTGTTACTGTTATTTTGCCATGATGATATAGGCTGTCATTGGCAAATGTATGTAATAAAATCGACAATCAAAACATTTTGCTGCTATTTCTGCGTTTTACTTGCAGATATTATGTTTTATTGGCTTTTGCATAAGCGTAACCAATACATTACGCTTATGCAAAGGTCGCCATGTAGATTATGTGTGGCGCTGTTGCTGTTTTGTGCTTCTTGGTCACCAGCGGCTTTACGCCCGGCCTGTGTCCTGCTTTAATCCCATCTTCTCGAGAGAGTCTTTCCTCATCTTCTTAAGCAGGTCGCTGGCGAATATAAAGTCGGTCAGCTTCTGGTTGTCGCTGCCCATTACCTGTGCGCTCACGCCTTCCCACTCCTTGTGTCCTTCGTAGATGAATATTATTTTCTCGCCGATGCCCATTACGGAGTTCATGTCGTGCGTGTTGATAATGGTCGTTATGCCGAACTCGTGGGTGATGCTGTGTAGCAGCTGGTCAATGACGAGCGACGTCTTAGGGTCGAGTCCTGAGTTAGGTTCGTCGCAGAACAGGTATTTGGGGTTTAGCGCAATGGCTCTGGCAATGGCCACGCGTTTCTGCATTCCGCCTGAAAGCTCACCTGGAAACTTGTAGTCCGTGCCTGTAAGGTTTACGCGGTCAAGGCATGTGCGGGCGCGGTTTATGCGCTCGCGGAGCGTCATCGACGAGAACATGTCGAGCGGGAACATTACGTTTTCGAGCACGGTCATCGAGTCGAACAGCGCCGCGCTCTGGAATATCATGCCCATCTCGCGCCGCAGGGCGGCCTTTTCCTTCTTGTCCATTGCCACGAAGCTGCGCCCGTCATACAGTACGTCGCCGCTTGTCGGAGCCAGAAGGCCTACGAGGTTCTTTATCAGCACGGTCTTGCCCGAGCCGCTCTGACCTATTATGAGGTTGGTCTTTCCGCCCTCGAACACGGCGCTCACGTCCTTGAGGACGTCTTTATCGCCGAACGATTTGCAAAGGTTGCGGATTTCTATCATCTTGTTTTAAGTTGCTGTTAACCGCCGCGTCTCATGCCGTATGGCTGTTTCAGGCGGCGTATGTTCAGTCGTTCCCGGTATGTGGGGGCTTACGACAGTATCTGTGTGAGGAACAAGTCGGAGAAGAGTATCAGCACGCTGCTCGTAACTACGGCGTCGGTGCTGGCCTTGCCCACGTTGACCGAGCCGCCCTCGACCGTGTATCCGTAGTATGAGGGCACGCTTGTTATTATGAAAGCGAAGAACAAGCTCTTGATGATGCTCATGTACATGAACCACGGGTTGAAATCGTATTGCAGGCCGATGGTAAGGTCTTCGGGGCTGATTACGTGCCCGATGTATGCCGTGGCGTATGCTCCGACTATGCCCGAGGCCGTACTGAACACAACGAGAAACGGCATAAGGGTCATCAGGCCGAGTATTTTCGGCAGTATCAGGAAGTTTGCCGAGTTAACGCCCATTATATCCAGGGCGTCAATCTGCTGCGTAACGCGCATCGTACCTATTTCCGAGGCTATGTTTGAGCCTACCTTTCCGGCAAGGATAAGGCACATTATAGACGATGAAAACTCGAGCAGCATGATCTCGCGGGTTACGTAACCCGTGACGAACTTCGGCATCCATGCGCTCTGTACGTTGAGCTTTATCTGTATGCAGATTACCGCTCCGATGAAGAATGATATCAGGAGGACGATGCCTATCGAGTTAACACCGAGGGCAGACATCTCCTTGACGTACTGCTTCAGGAACATCCTTATACGTTCGGGGCGTGCTATGGCGCGGCCCATGAGCATGAGGTAGCTGCCGAAGCTGGTCAAATATCTATGTATCAGCATATTTACTTAATCATGATTTACTGTCCGTCATCCTTAGCCCGTTTGCACAAGGCTGCATTCGTAATGTATGATTCATGTTTCATCGGCATGCCGTGTCGGGGCTGTTTACTGTCTGCCATCCTGGCACAATCGGCTTTTGAATTGTGGATTATACATTATGAATCGGATGAATTCTTTCCGCAAAAGTAACCAAAATAACTAAAAAACTGCAAAGCCGGCAAGAGTTTTTGCGTTTATAAAGTATTATTAGGTACATTTTTACTACTTTTGCAGCAAAACAAAGCATAGGATGAACGAATCAACCAACAATATGGAGGCGCCCCGCAGCGGGGAAATGGTGCTGCGTACGGAGTCGCTTGTGAAGCGCTACGGCAAGCGCACAGTGGTAAACGATGTGTCTATCAACGTGCGGCAGGGCGAAATCGTGGGCCTGCTGGGCCCCAACGGAGCGGGCAAGACCACGTCGTTCTACATGACGACGGGCCTCATCGTGCCCAACGCAGGCCACATCTATCTCGACGACAAGGACATTACAGACTACCCCGTATACAAGCGCGCACGCGCCGGCATAGGTTACCTGCCGCAGGAGGCGAGCGTCTTCCGCAAGCTGAGCGTTGAGGACAACATACTCGCCGTGCTCGAGATGACCAACCTGACGCGCAAGCAACAGCTGGAGAAACTGGAGAGCCTGATACGTGAGTTCCGCCTCGAGAAGGTGCGCAAGAACATCGGCGACCGCCTCTCGGGCGGTGAACGCCGACGCACCGAGATAGCCCGGTGCCTGGCCATCGACCCCAAGTTCATCATGCTCGACGAGCCTTTCGCCGGCGTAGACCCTATCGCCGTCGAGGACATCCAGCACATTGTATGGCGCCTGAAGTACCGCAACATAGGCATCCTGATAACCGACCACAACGTTGAGGACACGCTATGTATAACCGACCGTGCATACCTGCTCTTCGAGGGACGCATCCTCTTCCAGGGCTCTCCCGAGGAACTGGCCGAGAACAAGGTGGTGCGCGAGAAGTATCTTACCAACAGCTTCGTGCTGCGCCAGAAGGACTTCCAGCGCATAGACGAGGAGAAGAGGGCGCGCGAGGCTGCCGAGGAGTAGTCAGCACAGGGCGTTCTGTGCTGCCTGTGCAAGTTTACGGCTCTGAACATAATAACTCAAGATAAAACATAAGCGGCAATGACGGTATACAGCTTACCGTCATTGCCGCTTTTATATTGTGCCGTTTTCCTGTTATCTGCGCCGCAGTCTGCCTAAGCCTGATGTGTTTTTTATGTAGTGTGCGGCAATCATCACCGCCGTTAAGGCCTCAGCCGCCGGCATGGCGAGCCATATTCCGTGGCTGCCGAACAGCCTGGGCATGAGCAGGAAACAGGGTACCAGCAATATGAAACCGCGCATGAAGGCGAACGTCGTGGCAGGGACCACACGCTCCGTACTCTGAAAATAGCCTACGGCAGTAACGTTGAAGATGAAGAAAATGAAACCCGACGCGAAGTAGGGCAGCCCGTCTGCCGCTATCCGGGCAGCCCCGTTGTCAAGGCTTACAAACAGTCCGATAAGCCATTCGGGCATCAGCGTGAACGCCGCCGTTACCGTTATGCCGCACACGGCGGCCGTGGCCAGTGCCGTAGTCTCGGCCTGTCTTACCCTGACAGCCGAACCAAGGCCGAAGTTATAGCTTATTATAGGCTGTGCAGACTGGGCTATGGAGTTGCCCACCATGAAGATAAACGGGGTGTAGTAACAGGCTATGCCGAACGCACCTACGCCGTCGTCGCCAAGATAGTGCATGAAAACAAGGTTGCCCATAAGCATCAGCATGCCCATGGTGGCCTCGCCCAGCAGTGCCGACGACCCTATGCGGCACTGGTAGCCTATGTTTCTTGCGCTCAGCGCCATGCTCTTGCGGCTCAGCTTAAGCCGTGCCGGGCGCAGCCGTCGGGCATATCCCAGCAGGTAGACAATAGCCGTAAGTGTGCCTGCTACGGTGCTTATCGACGTGGCGAAGGCCGCGCCCATGATGCCCCATCCTAACGGAAACATGAACAGCCAGTCGAGTACGATGTTAAGTACTGACGCCACCAGGCTGCTCGCCATCGCCACCTTGGGGGCGCCGTCGAGCCTTACGATGAACAGCGCGATGGCCTCCCAGACGATGAATATCCACGACGGCACGTACCAGAGTGTGTATTCTCTGACCATGGGCAGCAGATGTTCTGACGAGCCGAGCAGCCTTGCGGCATCGTCGGGAAAGACAAGCATAAGCAGTATTGGCACCGCCGACACTGCCGTGGCGAAGATAAACGCCTGCGTGACGTTAAGGCGTGCCGCCTTGTCCTTGCCGTGCGAAAGATGGATTGACGCCACAACCGAGCAGCCTGTGCCTGTCATCAGCCCCAGGCCTGTGAGAAACATCTGCACGGGTATGATTATATTGACGGCGGCTATGCCGTCGCTGCCCACACTGTGGCCTATGAATATGCCGTCGATGGCTGTCATCGCCGCCATGCCGAGCATGCCGAAAAGGGTAGGGAAGAAGAGTTTCCTGAAAAGCATCGTTACGTTGGCTGTTCCGAAATCAATCGCGTCTTTGTTCATACTCCATTATTTATGATTACGTTTAACGTGACCCGCGCCCGGCGGCTGTACCTTGCGTCATGCCTTATGCCGCTTCCGCCGCTTCCAGCCTCCGGCCTTATGCCGAAGGCTGCTGTGTGTTCTTAATTTTGTGAAGCCTGCTTGACAGACGGAATGCCGGACAAGATGGCTGGTTCCCCCAAGTCATCTTATCCGGCATTCCGCCCTCCGATGATGAGTACAAAACTCTTTGTTTTATGTATGTTTACAGTTGCAAAGATAGCCATAATGCCGTTGCCATGCAAGTTTTCGCCCCGGTTTTTTACAAGATGTTTTATCGCTTGTGTAACATATTGATAACCAATGCGTTGCAAAAGGCTGTCTTTCGCGTTGCAAAAGACGGCCTTTTGCGCTCCAATAGGTTACCTTTTGCAGCGCAAAAGGTAACCTGTTGCATTTCAGTAGTCTTTTTGTTCCATTCCGTTAGGCTTATGACTGTTGTTCCCGTCATGCCGTTCCGTCGTGCGTGCCTTGTGTTTCAATGTCTTTAAATGTAAGGTCGCAATGATTAAAAATATCAGTCCGGCTTATATTCCTGCTGATATTTTTAGTAACTTTGCATACCTTGAATGCGTCCGGCGCCAGCCGGCGTTATTGTGTTATGCTCTTATTATGCGTAGGTTTATTGTTTCGTTGCTTTATATTTCGGTTATGGCCGTGCTGGCTTCGTGCGGCGACGGCGGTGCTGCGCGCGGCGTGTTGAGCCGTGCCGACAGTCTGATGGAAGAACATACGGACAGCGCCATGGCGTTGCTCCGCCGCGACTCCGTCATGCTTGTGCATGCTCCCAAGCCGCAGCGCATGGCCTACATCCTGTCAAAAACAGAAGCCGAGGACAAGCTCTACATTACTCACAGTTCAGACTCGGCCATGCAGCTTGCCGTAAAATATTTCGACCGCCACGGCACTGCGCTTCAGCGCACACGTGCTTGGTACCTGCTCGGGCGCGTGTTTTGCGACATGCTGCTTTACGGCAATGCTCTTACGGCGTTCGACGCCGCCATTGCCGTGCAGCCTGATGACGACTCAACTGTCTGTCGCTATAAAGCCCGCGCCTGTACATGGATAAGCTATGTTTATGAAGAAAAAGAATTGCATAAGGACGCCTTACGTTATAATAAAATGGCGTATGATTATGCCCTTCGTTGCGATATTCCTTCAATTAAAGTATATGCCTTGCGTGACATTGGACGCTCGTATAGCGATTTGGGGCATAACAGTATAGCTATTCCATATTATTTGCGTGCAGCGAAAATTGGAGCAAGTCTTGGAGATTCAATTCTTTATGGTAATATTGTTGACGAATTGGCTTCAATATACATAGAGGAACGTATGTTTGATAAGGCACATGCAATTCTTTCAATACCAAACATGAAAGACGTTGAGATGGATATAGCCGCCCGTTATTTTACGTTGGGTATGTATTACGAATTTAAGGGTATACCAGATTCGGCTGTGTATTACAACGAACTTGGTATGCCTCATGCAAGTGCGTCAGTCAATAAGAACGTTGCGCTAAAAATGGCGAAATTATATGACAAGTTGGAAGATATTTCAAAGAAAGAGAAATATTATCGTCTTTATGATGCTTATTCCGACTCTGTGAAACATGACGAAACCGTGCAATATGATAACATCTTGTCGCGTATGGAACAAATGTTTAATGTAGAGCGTCAAAATGTTATCCTTGCAGGTCAGAAATTGCATCTGATTGTTTCATTGTCTGTTCTTATAATTGTAGTCTTAATAGCCGTTTTTCTTGTTATACGTTATTTCAACAGGCGCAAAGCGGTTTATAAGGAGCAGCAAGTACGTATAGACCAATACTGGCGTAGCCAGCGCGACCGGGATTTGCAGAAGATGGAAGCCAACGAGAAACGTATGGCGGAATTGGAGAAAGAGTTGTCGGTATCAAAAGATACGCTTACCGAAATCCGTAAAAAACTGATGGAGAATGAGGCCGAAATGCTGCATAGGCAAAACGAACAGATGCTCTTTGAGCGTAAGCACCATGAACTGTTGGTAGCCGATTTGGCAGAAACTGAGGTTTATAAATTATTTCATGATGCCTCAGCTTGTCCGACATCTTCTGATTATCATAAACTTTCCGAGGCTTTGAATAAAGCTTACGACGGATTCACATTTCGTCTTAAAGATTTATATCCCAATATAAGCGACCTGGAATTATGGATATGCTGCATGGTGAAAGCCGGTCTTACGGCTAAGGAAATTTGCAATATTTCCGCTTATTCGTTTAGTTCGCTGAGTATGGCAAAGTCTCGTCTTTATGCCAAAATGCTTAACAAGAAAGGTTCGGCGAAAGCCTTTGATGCGTTTATATCAGGATTTTGATACGCCTGTAATGCTGTGGCTTACAGTGTGTTATAAAGCTGTGAAGTTTTGTGAAGTATTTAATTTGAATGTGAAATTTTATTTTGTTAACTTTGTCGGGTCTTTTCAAATGGATGAAGGCCTAAGGAGGCGAGGCGTGCTTGCGCCTGTGTTAATGGTAAACAGGCGTGTCGTCGGCGCAAAGCCATCCCCATTCTGTATGGATTACAGGTAAATAAAAAATAAAGGATTATGATTTTTAATACTATGAAATTCAGGTTTTTGACTATTGTCAGCCTTGCAGTAATGACACTTCCGGTTAACGCGGAGAAGCGGTTGCATTTTGATTTGGATTACCATTACAATCTTGGACTTTCACAACGCATAATGGGAATCAGCATGAGTCCTAACGATGTCGACTATATGGAAGGCCATTCATTGCACTTCGCCCTGCGCTATGATATAACAAAAAGGCTGTCGGCCGGAGCCGGAATCGGTATTGACGCTTATCTGAGCGGTGCCGGCAATTATGGCAAGACTCCGTTGTACGCCACGTGCCGTTATAAGATTATAACGGATAAAAGTTTCTTCAAAGGACTTTACGGATTTACGAATGTAGGCTATTCGATAAGTGGTAGACCTATGTATCGTGGCGCAATGTTTGATTTAGGAGTAGGCTGGCCTATCATGTTGACAAAGAATTTCGGAATAAACCTTCAGTTAGGATATGATCTTAGTCAGTCGAAAAAACATCCTACGACAATCGTATATACTTTACCGGATGGCCAAACAGTTGTAGAGAAGACAAAGAAAGACATGATAAGACATTCGTTGTCGTTCGGCGTAGGAATAACGTTCTAACCGGCATGCAGCTCCCGACAAAATCATGATTTTGCCGGGAGCGCGTGTATTTTGCCATAAGGCTGTATTCTGTTGTCAGTCAGAGAGTTTCCACTTTAGTGCTGATTTTGTGAACGATTGTGAATATAAAAATTTGATTTTACATTAAATAGTTGCTAACTTTGCGTAAGATAATAACGCCGGCCAGGCGCTGTTCAGCGTAAAGAGGCTGAACGTTCAGTTAAAATGGACAATTATCCGGAGTGTTGTTCTTCTTTTATTACGGATTAAAAAAATTAATGTACAATGAGCAAAGTTTTTTATTTATTAAGTATGGCGGCAGCTGCGGTGTTGGCAGCATGCTCGTCGGCAGAGGATTCCGGCAATTCAAGAAGGTCGTTGTCGTCAGTTCTCGTTGAAGTAGTTGAGACCCACGACCCCAAGGATGGGACGGTCTATGTGCGGTACGACAAGGAAACAGGCGCACGTATAGTTCCCAATCCGCAGAACGACAGCATCGAGTAACCTGCCCGGCATTCATGGAATATGCAGACTGCCGGTGTTTTATTGGAACGAATAAGATTTCCGTTAGTTTGTAAAATAAGTGGAGGATTTAATATGAATGACAAGTATCAGAAAATAAGTACGGTTGTGCTTGTACTTATTATGTTAAACGGATTGGTTTGGTTTGGCACAATATTCACCTGGTTTGGTAGTATATATTCCTTGCTCGCGTTGCCGTTTGTGTTTCTGCCGCTGGCTACACTGATGCGCAGGAAGGACGACAGATACAGCAAGATAGCAACCTTGTTTGAGGCATTGGCTTTTATCGGCTTGCTTGTTTTTACAGTAATAATGTTCATGCCGTTCTGATATTATTAAAGCGCAGGCTCTTTGAACGGTATGAATACTCTTGTGGTAAAGAAACGTTACGTATGTATTGAATTTTATAATGGCTGATTATGAGAGAATTTAGAAGTTACCACATTGTGCTTCTGCTTATTATGATGATAGGCTTGGGGTTTATAGTTTACCTCGCAATAATAGAACCTCAATCGCTATATCAGTTCTCGGAAGTCCTGTATCCAACAATTTTAATGCCTGCCGCGCAGTTGTTGCGCATTTATACCGACCACAGACGGTTGGCTCTTGTGCTTGATATTCTTGCGTTAGTGTCGCTTGTCGAGTTTTTTGCTTATATGCTTTTGCCTTTCGGAATGCTTCCGTGGCATTGACGAAGGTCTTACTCTTTGAGGTCTTGAAACTTCTGTTATGATTAGAATTTTGTATCTTATTATAGGGCTTTGCGTTGCAGTGGTGATGTCGTCGTGCCATAGAAACAGACTGGCGCAAGATGTACTTAACCGTGCCGACAGCCTAATGGAGGAGCATGCGGACAGCGCCATGGCGCTGCTGCGTCACGATTCTGTCACCTTTTTACGCACCACTCAACAGCTGCGCATGGCTTACATTCTGTCGAAAACAGAAGCAGAGGACAAACTCTACATAACACATCGCTCCGATTCGGCCATGCAGCTTGCCGTAAAATATTTCGACCGCCACGGCACTGCGCTCCAGCGTACGCGCGCATGGTATCTGCTCGGGCGCATATATTGCGACATGCTGCTTTACGGCAATGCGCTTACGGCGTTTGGCGCAGCACTGGCCGTGTAGCCTGATGATGACTCAACCGTTTGCAGATACAAAGCCCGCGCCTGCTCGTGGGCCGGTTATGTTTATGAAGAGAAAAATCTTCATAAAGACGCCTTGCGTTATAATAAAATGGCGTACGATTATGCACGTAAGGCAGATGTGCCTACAGTGTTGGTCTATTCTTTGCGTGATATAGGACGGTCGTATTGGGCAATTGGTAAGATACGTGAAGCGACATCCTATTATCTGAATGCAGCCGCGAAGTCAGACAGTCTGAAAAACGGTTATCTTTACAATATGGTTATGGAGGAATTGGCGTCAATATACATAGAAAGCGGACTGTTACGCAATGCATACGATGCTCTACATACACCTTTTACAGGTAAGACTGATGAGGATTTGGCCTCTCATTACTTTATTTGGGCAGATTATTATAGATTGAATGGAATGCCCGATTCTGCCATTGTTTATAATAAGAAAGGCATGACCTACGGCTTGAAACGTAAGAACAAGCAAACGGCTTTAGATGTGGCGAGGCTTTATGCCAAGACAGGAAACAAAGACGAAGCCATCAGGTATTATGAGACGTATTCAGCTTACGTGGATTCCGTGGATAATGCCGAAGCCGTGCAATACGGTAACATTTTGTCGCGTATGGAGCAGATGTTCGACGTAGAGCGTCAGAATGTTGCTTTGGCTGATACGAAATTACGTCTTACGGTATTTCTGTATATCGTCATCCTTGTTGTTTTTGTTGCTGCCGTTCTTACTGTCAGATATTTAAACAAGCGTAAGGCTGCGTACAGAAAACGTCAGGAAAGTATTGACCAATACTGGTGCCGGCTCCGTAACAAAGATTTACAGACTATTCAGGCTAATGAGAAACGTATAGCCGAGCTGGAAAAAGAGCTGTCGTCGTCGACTGAAACTTTGACAGAAATCCGCAAGAAACTTATTGAGACAGAAGTCGATATGCTTGGTAAGCAGAACGAGCAGATTCTGTCAGAGCAACGCCATAAGGATGTGCTTGTGGACGAACTGGAGGCTTCGGAAATTTATAAGAGATTCCATACTCCTGGCGTAAGGCACGACAGTAGTGATTATCTGCAACTTAAAGATGCTTTAAATACGGCATATAATCGTTTTACCCACCGCCTTGAAGAGCTTTATCCTGAAATACGTTACGAGGAATTGTACATCTGCTGCCTCGTTAAGATAAAGCTGGCTTCTAAAGAGATTTGTTCGATAATGGATTATAAAGCCAATAAGGTAGGAATGACTAAAACCCGTCTGTATCAGAAAATATTTAAGGTTAAAGGCTCTGTGGCCGACTTTGATAATTTTATACGTAATTTTTAGGATTGCCGTATGTGAACTGATTTTCAATATTTTATGTCGTCAAAGAGAAAATATGCTCAGCGGGTGGCATTATAATGATATTTGCATACTTCTTCTCCTGCCGTTTTTACGTAAGCGGTAGGGCGTTTTGTCGGTGTCGGGAGGCGTATAAGAGTTTAAAAAAACAAATTTTTCGGCTTTTTTCTATATTATATTAGGTATTTACATTGATATTCAGTAATTTTGCAGCTCGCATTCGATAAACATTAAAAATAACATAAAATACCAAAGATGAAAATTTCATTTGAAAATTCAGACAAGGTCAACGGACTGATGACCTTGACCGTAGAAGAGGCTGACTATAAGGATAATGTCGAGAAGACACTTAGAAACTACCGCAAGAAGGCCAACGTGCCGGGATTCCGTCCGGGCATGGTTCCGATGGGAATGATTAAAAAGCAGTTCGGCACAACAGCTAAGGTTGACGAAATAAACAAGCTGCTGGGCGAAGAGATATACAAGTATGTAAAGGACAACAACATACAGATGTTGGGCGAGCCGCTGCCTTCAGACAAGCAGGTGCCCGTTGACATGGAAGCTGAGGCTCCCTATACGTTCATGTTCGACATCGCAGTTGCTCCCGAGTTCAAGGCCGAACTGACCGGCGACGACACAGTAGACCACTACACAATCACTGTTGACGACGATGTTATCAACCGTCAGATTGAAATGTTCGCTTCACGTGCCGGCCACTATGACAAGGTGGAGGAGTACCAGGAGCACGACATGCTGAAGGGTGACCTGCGCGAGCTTGACGAAAACGGCAACACCAAAGAGGGTGGCATTACCGTTGAAGGCGCAGTGCTGATGCCTGAATACATCAAGGTAGAAGACCAGAAGAAGCTGTTCGACGGCTGCAAGCTGGGCGACATCATTACGTTCAACCCGAAGAAGGCTTATCCGGAGAGCGACATCGAGGTTTCTTCACTGCTCAAGATAAAGAAAGAGGAAGTAGCCGACATGAACTCTGACTTCAGCTATCAGATTACTGAAATTTCACGCTACACCAAGGCTGAGGTTAACCAGGAACTGTTCGACCAGGTATTCGGTAAGGACGCAATTAAGGACGAGGCTGAGTTCCGTGCAAAGATAGCCGAAGGACTTAAGGCACAGTTTGCCATGGATACAGACTTCAAGTTCATCCAGGACGTACGCAAGTACATGGAGGGCAAGGTCGGCACGCTGACTTATCCCGACGCTTTGCTGAAGCGTGTCATGCTCAACAACAACAAGGACAAGGGCCAGGAGTTTGTTGACAAGAACTACGACCAGAGCATCAAGGAACTGACATGGCATCTCATCAAGGAGCAGCTCGTACAGGCTAACGGCATAAAGATTGAAGACGCCGACATCAAGGAGACGGCCAAGGAGGCTGCACGCGCACAGTTCGCACAGTACGGCATGAACAATATACCCGAGGAGTATATAGAAAACTATGCTACCGACATGCTGAAGAAGAAGGAGTATATCGACTCGTTCGTTGACCGCAGCATAGACCGCAAGCTGACAGAGGCTCTGAAGAAGGTTGTGAAACTCAATGAGAAAACCGCAACCCTTGACGAGTTTAACAAACTGATGCAGGGCGAATAAATATTTTTTGCAAAAAAACTTCCACTATATTAAGGAGGTTTCCGACTTTTTTATTAACTTTGTTCCGCTTGAACAAAATAAAAGGGGTCGGAAACCTCCTTTCTTTTGTCAGGTCATACGGTTGCGGGCATTGGGCGGTGCAACGTGTGGTTGAAGTCCCGACCCTGAGGCCATTAAGCCTGGCACCTTACACCTATTATTTATAAAACATAAAAAATGAACGATTTTAGAAAATTTGCTACCGGTCATCTCGGAATGAACGGTATGGTGCTCGACGATGTGATGAAGGCTCAGATGCAGTATCTTAATCCTTACATACTTGAGGAACGTCAGCTTAACGTTACGCAGATGGACGTGTTCTCGCGTTTGATGATGGACCGCATCATCTTCCTCGGCACGCAGATTGACGACTATACAGCCAATACATTGCAGGCACAGCTGCTTTATCTCGATTCTGTTGACTCGGGCAAGGATATTTCCATATACATCAACAGCCCCGGTGGCAGCGTGACAGCCGGACTCGGAATTTACGACACGATGCAGTTCATATCTAGCGACGTGGCCACAATATGTACAGGTATGGCTGCTTCGATGGCTGCAGTACTGCTCGTTGCCGGAACAGAAGGCAAGCGCTCGGCTCTTACACACAGCCGCGTGATGATACACCAGCCGCTCGGCGGAGTGCAGGGACAAGCTTCAGACATTGAAATCGAGGCAAAGGAGATTCTTAAATTCAAGAAGGAACTTTACACCATAATATCAGAACACTCGCATACTCCTTATGAAAAGGTTTATAAGGATTCAGACCGTAATTACTGGATGACTGCCGAAGAGGCCAAGGAATACGGTATGATAGACGAAGTTTTGATCAGGAAGAAATAATATGAAGAAAGCGGCGTGTGCCCATTTGGCGTGCCGTCTTGTTGAATATGGACAATAGAAAGAAACGGATGGAAAAGGTTTGCAGCTTCTGCGGACGCAGCGAGCATGATGTAAAACTGCTTATAACCGGCCTGACGGGGTGTATCTGTGAAGACTGTGCCGCACAGGCTTACGAGATTGTAAAATCGACAGGCTTGCTAGATGTGGAACAAAAAAAGAAAGGCTTGAAGTTCAAGCCGAAGAAGGTTCCCAAGCCGCTTGAGATTAAGAATTATCTTGACCAGTATGTAATAGGGCAGGACGATGCCAAGCGCTGTCTCGCAGTAGCCGTTTACAACCACTATAAACGACTTCAGCAGCCAGAAGATGACAATGGTGTCGAGATAGAGAAGAGCAATATTATTATGGTGGGCAGCACCGGTACGGGCAAGACATTGATGGCGCGCACCATAGCCAAGCTGCTCGACGTGCCGTTCACGATAGTTGACGCTACTGTCTTTACTGAAGCTGGCTATGTGGGTGAAGACGTTGAGAGCATTCTTAGCCGTCTGCTTCAGGTGGCTGACTATGACGTTGAGGCTGCCGAACGCGGCATAGTATTCATTGACGAGATAGACAAGATTGCTCGTAAGAGCGACAATCCGTCGATAACCCGTGACGTGAGTGGTGAAGGTGTACAGCAGGGATTGCTTAAACTGTTGGAAGGTACGATGGTTAACGTTCCGCCACAGGGCGGCCGCAAGCATCCCGACCAGGAGTACATCCACGTTGACACGAAGAATATTCTCTTTATATGTGGTGGCGCGTTTGACGGTATCGAGCGCAAGATTGCACAACGAATGAATACGCATGTGGTAGGTTATAACTCGGTTCAGAACGTTCGCAGCATAGACAAGAACGACCTGATGAAGTATATCTTGCCGCAAGACTTGAAGTCGTTCGGCCTTATACCTGAAATTATAGGCCGTCTGCCGGTGCTCACATATCTTAATCCGTTGGACCGCGATGCTCTCCGTTCGATTCTTGTTGAACCGAAGAACTCTATCGTAAAGCAGTATAAGAAGCTGTTCGAGATGGACGGGATAAAACTCGATTTCACGGAAGAAGCACTCGACTTCATTGTCGACAAGGCCATGGAGTACAAGCTAGGAGCCCGTGGACTGAGGTCGATTGTAGAGAGCGTGATAATGGACGCGATGTTTGAAATACCTTCGAAGGATGTAAAGACTTTCGAGGTGAATCTTGATTATGCGCGTAAACAGCTTGAGAAGGCACACTTCAACAATCTGGAAAGCGCATGAGAAATGGGCTATGGAAAATGACATTTAAATAAGTTACTCTGTTATTCGTATGAATCATGACGTTAATCTTAATGAGAAACTGAAACAATATTTCGGTTTTGACAAGTTCAAAGGTAATCAAGAGGCTATAATACGCAACCTGCTTGACGGCAAAAACACATTCGTACTAATGCCTACCGGTGGTGGCAAGTCTTTGTGCTATCAGTTGCCGTCGCTGATAATGGACGGCACGGCGATAGTGATTTCGCCTTTGATAGCACTAATGAAGAACCAGGTGGACGTGATTAACGGCATGACGGAAGCAGACGGAGTCGCGCATTATCTGAACTCATCGCTGAACAAGTCGGCTATCGACCGTGTGAAGGCAGATATCCTTGAAGGCAAGACGAAACTGTTGTATGTAGCTCCGGAGTCGTTGACCAAAGAGGATAATGTTGATTTCCTGCGCGGGGTGAAGATCTCGTTCTATGCAGTTGACGAAGCCCATTGTATTTCTGAGTGGGGGCATGACTTCCGCCCGGAGTACAGAAGAATACGTCCGATAATAAACGAGATAGGCAATGCGCCGGTCATTGCGCTTACTGCTACCGCCACTGACAAGGTGCGTACGGACATCAAGAAGAGTCTCGGCATACTCGATGCCGTTGAATACAAGAGCTCGTTCAACCGTCCGAACCTTTATTATGAAGTTCGTCACAAGACCAAGGATATCGACAAGCAGATAGTAAAGTTCATAAGGCAGAATCCCGGCAAGAGCGGTATTATTTATTGCTTGTCGCGCAAGAAGGTAGAAGAACTTGCAGCCGTGCTGCGGGCCAACGACATAAAGGCCGCAGCTTACCATGCCGGTCTGGATTCCGGAACGCGTTCTGCAACGCAGGACGATTTCCTGATGGAGCGTATCGACGTAATCGTGGCGACGATAGCTTTCGGTATGGGTATCGACAAACCTGACGTTCGTTTCGTTATTCATTACGACATTCCGAAAAGCCTTGAGGGATATTATCAGGAAACCGGTCGCGCCGGACGTGACGGGGGCGAAGGCAAGTGCATAGCATTCTATTCGTACAAGGACTTGAAAAAGCTTGAGAAGTTCATGGAAGGCAAGCCTGTTGCCGAGCAGGACATAGGCCGTCAGCTGTTGCAGGAAACTGCTGCTTATGCCGAATCGTCCGTCTGTCGCAGGAAGATGCTTCTCCATTACTTTGGTGAGGAGTACGACGAGGATAATTGCGGAAACTGTGACAACTGCCTGCATCCCAAGACAAAGATTGAGGGCAAGGACGCCCTGCTGGTCGTTCTTAACGCCATAGCGGCCATAAAGGAGGATTTCCGTACGGATTATGTTATTGATTTTGTCGAGGGAAAGGACAATACTGATATAGTAGCGCACAAGCACGACAAGCTCGAGGCATTCGGTTCAGGCGAGGATATGGACGAGAAAGTCTGGAATCCAGTTATACGCCAGGCCCTTATCGCCGGTTATCTGAAAAAGGATGTAGAGAATTACGGCATACTCAAGCTGACTGCCGCAGGCAAGAAGTTCATTAAGAATCCGCATTCGTTCATGATAGTGTTGGACAACGAGTTCAATGAAGAAGACGAAGAGGATAGCCACGACGGTATAAGTTCGGCACTCGACCCGACGCTTCACTCCATGCTGAAAGACCTCCGCAAGAAGGTCAGCAAAAAGTTCAAGTTGCCGCCGTACGTCATCTTCCAGGACATTTCACTCGAACAGATGGCCACGGTCTATCCTGTTACGCTTGAGGACTTGCAGAACATACAAGGCGTCGGTGCCGGCAAGGCACGCCGTTACGGTAAAGAGTTCGTCGCTTTGATAAAGAAGTATTGCGAAGAAAACGAGATCGAACGTCCTGAAGACCTCAGGGTGAGGACTGTAGCGAAGAAGTCTGTGCTTAAAGTGAAAATTATCCAGAGCATAGACCGTCAGATTGCGCTTGACGACATAGCAGAGGCTCAGGGATTGGAGTTCGAAGAACTGCTCGACGAGGTTGAGGCCATAGTTTACAGCGGAACTAAGATAAACATCGACTATTTCCTTGAAGACGTGATGGACGACGACCATGTGGACGACATTTACGAATATTTCAAGGAGAGCGAGACTGACGATATTGAAACAGCAGTCGAGGAACTTGGCGGCGACTACAGCGAAGACGAAATAAGGCTTGTGCGCATCAAGTTCATGTCAGACATGGGTAATTAAGTATTTTCTTTAATATTTTAATAACAGCGCCCCGTTAAGCATAGGCATGCAACGGGGCGTTTTTATTATTCCTTTTTACCGTTTGCAAGGTGGAATATTGTGCTCATGCGTGTATTTGGCGCAAGTCATGCCGCCCGACAACTCTTTACCGGTTTCTTACTTTGCGGCAGTCTGTTCAAGCAAGGTGCCGTACGTTTTTTCAGGAACGCCCGGCAGAATCTTCTTGAGATGATGAAGCATGCGCCCGTATGACTCTTGCGGTGTGCGGTCTGTACGGCATGCTTCACTTCCAAAGAGGTTTTCCGGCGTAGTCAGCAACGACCATCCCCAGCCGTATTCCTGTCCATGACGGTCGTGAGGGTAAATGAAGTCTTCGGTTACTATGTAACATCCCATCTCCAGACGTGCCAGATAGCCGTCGAAGCGGCTGCGCATCTTGGGTCCGGTGAATCCACATGCCGCACGCAGTTCTCGTGTTATAAGGCTTCCCTCGTTCCTCAGTGTCGCGAGAATGGCCTCTTCAATGCTCCCCTCTACCGGATAAGGGTAAACGCTCCGGCGGTAATTACAGAAGTCAGGCCACCACTTACGGCTTACGAATGCAGCCTTGCGCCTGAAGAACTTGCCGTACGCGCAGCCGCTTTCACGTAGAATGGAGCCTTTCCATTTCCACAGCGGCCATTCCCATCCGCCGTCGGGTAAGCGGGTGTATTGGCACTCTTCGTCCACCACGTCTTCTGCCGACCAGCCCGGAATGCCCATGTTTAGCAAAGGGAGAAACCCTGTCTCATTGACGTATTCAACAAGTCCGGGGCATGAATGTATAAGCTCTTTTCTCATTTTACAATCCCTCGATTAATCAGTCACTTTGTTTTTGGATGCTCTTTTACGTGTAAATCAGTATGCCGCATAGCCTGCACCGTTAATTAGGATGTGTGCCGGCATTATGGAAACAGCCTCGCTTGCTGCAGCTTGCTGACTTATCGTGTGTATGGGAACGGGTAAAAAATAAATCCTCACCACCTTGTTCGGTAATGAGGATTGTTGTGGGCGCTGAGGGATTCGAACCCCCGACCCTCTGCTTGTAAGGCAGATGCTCTAAACCAACTGAGCTAAGCGCCCTTACTTGTCGTAAGCGAGTGCAAAGATACGGCATTTTTTTATTCCTGCAAAATTTTAGCGGTGTTTTTTCTATTTTTCTGCTAAAATTGTCAGTTTTAAGGCCTGCTGGCTTGATTTATACTGCGTTTTTCATTGTTTTTCGCGTTTCTTTCTTGCTTGACGCATCAGTTTGCAATCCTTGCTTGTTCCCGGTAAATACGGATGATTGCTTTGCTGGCATGTTAATTTGTGTGATGTGCGTTACGGTTTGCAGTGAATGTGTTCCCGGTTCCGGCAGCAGGCTTGAAACAATTTCTGATGTTATTGCATCAAAAATGCAGGATTGCGCCAATAATTTAGATAACAACGGCCTGCACTGTAGATGCTGCCGCAGCAGCGTATCAAAATTTGCGGTTTTGCAAAAGGCTGCTTTTCAGCCTCTAAAAGGATGCCTTTAGCACGACAAAAGACCGTCTTTTGCAGTCTGAAAAGCCACCTTTTGCACAGCGTGTCGTAATGTGCTGTGCTTCAGCCGGTTGTGAAACTGTCAAAAATCACGGGCGGTCGAGCCCGGCGTTTGCCTTCTTTCCTCCGCAGCCGATAGTGCTGCGGCGCGGCGTTTCATGCCTTGTTTGCGTTACGCTTGCGGCGTGTGCCGGCTTAAAAAGCATTAAGTAGCAAATATTTATCACGTATCTGTGCTCCCGAATCGATTTAAATTATTAATTTTGCAGCCGTTAATACGTATTATATTTATGAATTTAGACATGCTTACGGCCATATCCCCCATTGACGGGCGATACAGGTCGAAAACGGCGCCGTTAGCCGGCTATTTTTCAGAGTACGCACTCATACGCTACCGCATACGCGTTGAGATAGAATATTTCATCGCCTTGTGCGAGCTGCCCTTGCCCCAGCTTGCAGATTTCGACCAGTCGCTTTTCCCGCGCCTGCGCGACATCTACAAGGCTTTCGACGAGGCGGGAGCTTCGCGCGTGAAGGAGATTGAAGGCATAACCAACCACGACGTGAAAGCCGTGGAGTATTACATCAAGGAGCAGTTCGACGCCATCGGCGGACTCGATAAGTACAAGGAGTTCATACACTTCGGCCTGACATCGCAGGACATCAACAACACCTCGGTGCCCCTCTCGATAAAGGAGGCCCTGGCTGATGTCTACGTGCCCCTGCTCAAGGAGCTTATACAGCAGCTCGCCGACTATGCCGAGGAGTGGAAGGACGTGCCCATGCTGGCAAAGACCCACGGCCAGCCGGCTTCGCCCACACGTCTGGGCAAGGAGGTGATGGTCTACGTCTACCGACTGACCGAACAGCTCGAACAGCTCGAGGCATGCCCCGTAACGGCCAAGTTCGGCGGTGCCACGGGCAACTACAACGCCCACCACGTGGCTTATCCCGAATATGACTGGCGTGCATTCGGCAACAAGTTCGTAAGCGAGAAGCTCGGACTCAAGCGCGAGCAGTGGACCACACAGATAAGCAACTACGACAACCTCGGCGCCCTTTTCGACGCCCTGCGCCGTATAAACACCATCATCATAGACCTCGACCGCGACTTCTGGATGTATATCTCCATGGAGTACTTCAAGCAGAAGATTAAGGCCGGCGAGGTTGGTTCGAGCGCCATGCCGCACAAGGTCAACCCCATCGACTTCGAGAACAGCGAGGGCAACCTCGGCATCGCCAACGCCATACTGCAGTTCCTTGCAGCCAAACTGCCCGTAAGCCGCCTGCAACGCGACCTTACCGACTCGACCGTACTGCGCAACGTAGGCGTTCCCCTCGGCCACGGCATGATAGCCATGCAGAGCACGCTGAAGGGCTTGCGCAAGCTGATACTTAACGGGGAGAAACTCAATGCCGACCTCGACGACATGTGGGCGGTAGTGGCAGAGGCCATACAGACCATATTGCGCCGCGAGGCTTATCCCCATCCGTACGAAGCGCTCAAGGCGCTTACGCGTACAAACAAGAAGATGACAGAAGAGACTATTCATGAATTTATAAACGAACTGAATGTAAGCGACAAGGTGAAGGCCGAGCTTATGGCTATCACTCCGCATAATTATACAGGCATGTAATTAATTGGAAATCAGGAAACGGAAGCCCTCGGGCCGCAAGCAGTGCGGCTTGCCGTATTGCAGGATGGCGGCAGGCGCAATGCACCCCGCGGGTTGTGCCGGCGGATTATGGCAGTTAGGGCCGCAGGCTTAACGCAAGGCCAGGGCTGCCGGTGTCGTATCCGGCACACAAGGGAATGTCGTTTCAGGCTTCCGCTTCCAAGTAAATGAATACTAACCGCCGTGAGGCATTAATAAGAATGAATTATGTCAGAAGAATTGGAAAACATGAACGAGAGTTTGTCTGCAGGACAAAACGAAGTTAGCCGTGACGGCTACAGGCAGACAGAAGGCTTTAACAATCAGAGTGGAAACAGGCCGATGCGTCCGCGCATAAAGGCGCAGCGCGCATATACGCCTAACAGGAGTTACAACAAGACAGAGGAAGGGTTCCGTCCCGAGGGCTTCGGCGCAGGGCTGCAGCCGCAGGGTGGGGCGCAGCGTACTTACCGTACGCGCTTCAATGCCGACCGCCAGGGTGGCTACCAGTCGCAGCATGGCGGTTACCAGCAGCGCCAGGGTGGTTACCAGCAGCGTCCCCAGGGCTACCGTCCTCATTATAATAATGAAGGCGAGGAGGGCTACCAGCCGCGCCAGGGCCAGTACGGTCAGCGCCAGCAGGCAGGCTATCGTCCTCACTACAACAAGGATGCCGAGGGTGGCTACCAGCCGCGCCAGAACCAATATGGCGACCGCCAGCAGGCAGGTTACCGTCCGCGTTACAACGCCAATCAGGGCGAAGGCGGATACCAGCCCCGTCAGGGCGGCTATCAGCGTGGTGGCTACCAGCGTCCGCAGTATGGACAGCAGCGCCAGGGTGGCTACAACCGCCAGGGCTACAACCGCCAGCGCACTGCCGACTACGACCCGCATGCAAAGTACAGCCTTAAGAAACGCATCGAATACAAGGAGGAGCATATCGACCCGACGGTGCCCGTCCGCCTTAACAAGTTCCTCGCCAACGCCGGAATATGCAGCCGCCGCGAGGCCGACGAGTTCATACAGGCAGGCGTCGTGACTGTCAACGGCAACGTGGTTACCGAGCTCGGTACGAAGGTTATGCGTACTGACGACGTGAAGTTCCACGACCAGCCCGTTAAGATGGAGAAGAAGGTGTACGTGCTGCTCAACAAGCCTAAGGACACGGTGACCACCAGCGACGACCCGCAGCAGCGCAAGACCGTCATGGACTTGGTCAAGAACGCTTGTCCGGAGCGCATATATCCCGTAGGCCGTCTTGACCGCAACACCACCGGTGTGCTGCTTCTCACCAACGACGGCGACCTTGCCAGCAAGCTGACACACCCGAAATTCTTGAAGAAGAAGATTTACCACGTGTTCCTTGACAAGAACGTCACCGCCCACGACATGCAGCAGATAGCTTCAGGCATAACGCTCGAAGACGGCGAAGTGCATGCCGACGCCATTGAATACGCAAGCCCGACGGACAAGAGCCAGGTTGGTATCGAGATACACAGCGGCAAGAACCGCATTGTGCGCCGCATATTCGAGAGCCTCGGCTACCGCGTTGTAAAGCTCGACCGCGTGCAGTTTGCAGGACTGACAAAGAAGAACCTGCGCCGCGGCGACTGGCGTTTCCTTACAGAAAAAGAGGTCGACATGCTGCGCATGGGTGCCTTTGAATAAACGGAAAATAAATGACGGAATGACGATAGGGTACAGGTAACGCCGCCGGGCGGCGCCGTTTGCGCTACTTAAGGCTTCTGCCACGGATGTGCCGGGCGGCCGGTTTTGCCGGCGGAGAACCTCTCCCTACTCCGAATCCCCTATATAGATAAAGCAATTATGGAAAAGATAAAGAGGACAAAAGTTGTCGATGTGCTCGCCCGTACAGACTTCGGGGCAATCGTCAACGTGCGCGGATGGGTGCGCACCCACCGCAGCAGCAAGTCGGTCGACTTCATCGCGCTTAACGATGGCTCTACCATAAAGAACGTTCAGGTGGTTGTCGACCCTTCAAAATTTGACCCTGAGACTCTTAAGCAGATTACTACCGGTGCCTGCATCAACGTAAACGGCGAGCTGGTACAGAGCCAGGGTGCCGGCCAGAGTGTCGAGCTTCAGTGCCGCGAGCTTGAGGTTTACGGCCTTTGCGGCAGCGACTACCCCATGCAGAAGAAGGGCCAGAGCTTCGAATACATGCGCCAGTACGCCCATATGCGTCTGCGTACCAACACCTTCGGGGCTGTAATGCGCATACGCCACAACATGGCTATCGCTATACATAAATATTTCCACGACCACGGTTTCTTCTATTTCCACACTCCGCTCATCACCGCCAGCGACTGCGAAGGCGCCGGCCAGATGTTCCAGGTGACTACGAAGAACCTCTACGACCTGAAGAAGGGCAAGGACGGCAAGATTGTTTATGACGACGATTTCTTCGGAAAGCAGACGTCACTCACTGTGAGCGGCCAGCTCGAAGGCGAGCTTGGAGCCACCGCGCTGGGTGCAATCTATACGTTCGGTCCGACCTTCCGTGCCGAGAACTCCAACACTCCGCGCCACCTGGCCGAGTTCTGGATGATCGAGCCGGAGGTTGCTTTCATTGACCTCGACGACCTGATGGACCTTGAGGAAGACTTCATCAAGTACTGCGTGCAGTGGGCTTTGGACAACTGCAAGGACGACCTTGAGTTCCTCAACAAGATGATTGACAAGACACTGCTCGAGCGTCTCCACTCCGTTGTCGAAGGAACGTTTGTCCGTCTGGAATATACTGAAGGCATACGCATACTCGAAGAGGCTGTCAAGAACGGCCACAAGTTCGAGTTCCCGGTAAGCTGGGGCATGGACTTGGCCAGCGAGCACGAGCGTTACCTTGTAGAGCACCACTTCAAAAAGCCTGTCATCATGACCGGATATCCCAAGGCCATCAAGGCGTTCTACATGAAGATAAACGAAGACGGCAAGACCGTGCAGGGCACGGACGTGCTCTTCCCGCAGATTGGTGAGATCATCGGAGGAAGCGTGCGTGAGGAGAACTACGACAAGCTGATGGGCGAAATCAACGAGCGCAACATCCCGATGAAGGACATGTGGTGGTATCTTGACACACGTAAGTACGGCACTTGTCCCCACGGAGGCTTCGGCCTGGGCTTCGAGAGGCTTATTCTCTTCGTTACGGGCATGCAGAACATTCGCGACGTGATACCGTTCCCGCGTACTCCGAAGAACGCGGAATTCTAAGTGATACAGTCTCCCTGCCCTACAAGGTGGGGAGAGCTTGTCTTTTATTAATTCGTATAATTTGTAAACATTATGGTCCTCCTGCCGGAGGATATGGAAGGAGAATTATGACAAAGGACGAACTTATGCGTGAAGCCATACGGCTTTCTATTGAGAATGTGGCCAACGGCGGCGGTCCGTTCGGTGCTGTTATAGCGCGCGACGGCGAGATTGTGGCTACCGGCGTGAACCGTGTTACGGCCAACAACGACCCTACCGCCCATGCCGAGGTCAGCGCGATACGCCGTGCCGCCGAAGTGCTCGGCACGTTCAACCTGTCGGGTTGCGAGATATTCACTTCTTGCGAGCCTTGCCCCATGTGCCTGGGCGCTATATACTGGGCGCACCTGGACAAGGTGTATTACGCCAACACCAAGGATGACGCCAAAGGCATCGGTTTTGACGATTCGTTCATCTACGACGAGCTGGCACTGCCGCGTGACGGCCGCCGTCTGCCTGCCGAGGCCCTGATGCGCTCGGAAGCCATACGTGCGTTCGAACTCTGGCGCGACAAGGCGGATAAGACAGAATATTAACTGCCGGCCGTCTGCCCCTCCGGCAGCCGGCTGTTGCAGTCCATAATATGGTAAAAGGCCATGGCAATGTTGTTTGCCATGGCCTTTATCGTGCATATACCGCCGTGCGGTATGGGTTGTCGGTACTGTTGGATAGGAGTGTCAGAACAGTTTGCGCGTTATGCGCAGGTTGATGACGGGGTACACCTTGAACTTCTTTATCACGTCCACGTAGTCGCCTACGCTGAACATTATGTTCTTCACGTCTTTCGTCAGGTTGGTGCCGTCATGGGTTATCAGTTCGGGAGTGCCGCCCCAGAACATCGCCCCGCACTCGAAACCGATGTAATATTTGTCGTTGTTCTTTATCATGCGTCCCGAATATCCGAAGCCCAGATACGGCCTGAAGGTGTTTACCTTCATGTTTGCCTTCACCATGCCCGTCTCGTCAGGTTCCATAAGATATGGCTTTCCGTCAGACTTGTGGTCGCCAACACGTATACCCATTCGTCCGTACTCAATGAACTTGTCTTCAATGTCGGGGTCAAGGTATACGTTGTCTCCGTAGATGGGCTCGCCTGCCATTATCTTGTCGTAGATGTTGTTGTATATGCCTACGGCAAGCAGTGACGCCATTTCCTCAGTCTTGTTGTACGCCTTGGCTATGCGCGACGGTCCCAGGTAGAAGCCTGCCGTAACGTGCCAGTTCTTGTTCTTGAACGGGAAAACGTCTACAAGCAGCTTGTAGTTCCAGAACGTTGGCTCGCCCTTCATGGCCACCTTGTCGTCAGTCTTGTATCCGGTGAACTCCTCGAGCGTCTTTGCCATCGTGTCGAATTGTGTCGGCACCCAGTTGCCGTTCTCGTCGTATCTTCCGCCTTCGATTGCAAAGTTAAGCGTGGGTGTTATCTTCGGTGTGAAGTCGAAGCCCGTCCTTATCCTTACCATCTTGTGCACGTAAGTGGCGAAATCGAAGCCGATGCCCGTAGAACCGGCGTTGATGGTGACTTCAAGATTATTGAAAGCCTTGACGGTCTTTGTGCTTTCGGCGTCGGTACTGGTCTGTGCCGTCGCAGGGAATGCTATCGAACATGCCGCGATTAAAGCCAGCAGATGATGTTTCTTTATCATTTTCCTGAATTTTATGCTAATTTGTTGGTATTGATGTTTATGTTTGCAAAAATAATTAATTTAATTGAAATACCTTATATTAAATCATAGTTTTTTCGATTTTGGTTTGCATGCCGTTCGTGCAGACAAAAGCGTGTGCGTGTACGCCTGCGTCCATGGTGTTTCCAAAAGATAACCTTTTGCATTGTAAAAGGCAACCTTTTGTCTTGTAAAAGGTAACCTTTTAGAGTCTGAAAGGCTGCCTTTTGCAACGTGTTGGTTGTCAAAGTGTTACGCAGGCTGCTGTGGCGCGGTGGCCGTGCGTCAGTGCAGCCGGTGTCCATGGCTTGCGGTGGCCTTCCCCGGCAGGTGTCCGTAGGGGCGCGCCCGGCGGCTGTGGCGGTGCCGTATTTGAGCCAGGGCATGTGCGTGAGAAATGTTATCGTTAATAGTAGTTAAAGTGTTGTCCATGCAAACTTTTTTTTGTTACTTTGCAGCAAATTAGGTGTGTTATAGCCACTAAGTAATGGGTAAAAAACAAAACAAGACCCGCGTCCGCCATGGATTGCAGGGTGTAACTTTATGTATAAGCACCGCATTGGTGCTGATTTTGTTGGGAATGGTCGTGTTTTCCGTGCTTTCGGCACGCAACCTGTCGGCTTATGTCAAGGAAAACCTTACGGTTACGATGATGCTCGGCGAGGACATAACCGACCCCGAGGCAAGGCAGATGTGCAGCGAGCTGCGCAAGCAGTCGTATATAAGCAACTTGACATATATAAGTAAGGAACAGGCGCTGAAGGAACAGACCGCGGCCATGGGCACTGACCCGAGCGAGTTTATCGGTATGAACCCTTTTGTGGCGTCAATCGAGTTGCAGCTTAAGGCGGAATATGCCAACACCGATTCGCTGAAATGGATTTCCAAGAACATCAAGGCGGACAAGCGCGTCACCGACGTGACCTACCCGCAGGACCTTATGGACAGCGTTAACCACAACCTTAACAAGATAAACCTTGTACTGCTGGTGCTCGCCGTACTGCTTACCTGTGTTTCGTTCTCGCTTATCAACAACACCGTCAGGCTGGGCATGTACGCCCGCCGCTTCACCATACATACGATGAAACTTGTAGGTGCGTCGTGGGGCTTCATCCGGCGGCCGTTCCTCCGCAACGCCATCGGCATAGGCGTCCTTGCCGCAGTGATAGCCGACGGCGTTCTGGCCAGCGGAGTCTACGCCCTTTACAGCTACGAGCCGGGCGTCATGGCGGTAGTCACGTGGCAGGTCATGGCCATTACGGGCGGCGCCGTTTTCCTTTTCGGTGTGCTGATAACGCTGTTTTGCGCCTTTTTCTCGGTCAACAGGTTCCTGCGCATGAAGGCCGGCGACTTGTACAAGATCTGACGCCGCGGCGGCGTATTCTCGGTAAATAATAAACAATTAAATATCAGGGCGCGGTACGTGCAGGTACGTGGCTTCGGCCGTTCAGCTTGCCGGCAGGTGTCTTCCGCCCGTAAACCAATAGACAGAAAATGGACAGAAGAAATTTTGCTTTCGACCGTATGAACTTCATTCTCCTTGCAGTGGGAATGGTTGTAGTAATCATTGGCTTCATCCTGATGAGCGGTGGAGGCACAGAGGACGGGTCGTTCAATCCCGAAATCTTCAGCACGATGCGTGTCAAGGTGGCTCCCGTGATATGCTTCATCGGTTTTGTCTCGATGGTGTACGCCATCATCCGCAAGCCCAAGGACGACGGTGCAGACGACTTCAGCAAGACAGATAGCATTAAGGAAAAATAAATAAACAGTAAACAAACAGACTTATGGATTTATTTGAAACGGTCATCATCGCCATCGTTGAAGGACTGACTGAGTTTTTGCCGGTATCTTCAACCGGGCACATGATAATCGCGCAGAGCCTATTGGGCGTCGAGAGCACGCCTTTCGTCAAGGCATTTACGGTGATAATACAGTTTGGCGCCATCCTTTCCGTGATATGCCTTTATTGGAAACGCTTCTTCTATCCTAACGCAGAGAGCCAGGGCAAGTCGTACTGGCGTTCAATGTTCGACTTTTACGCACGCCTTGTAGTCGGCGTCCTGCCGGCCGTAGTGCTTGGCCTTGCGTTCAACGACTTCATCGAGTCAAACCTCGGCAACGTCCAGCTGGTAGCCTGGATGCTCATTGTCGGAGGTATATTCATGCTCTTTTGCGACCGCATATTCAACAAGGGCAGCGAAGACACCAAGCTGACCTACAAGCGCGCCTTCATGATTGGTCTGATTCAGTGCATTTCAATGATACCGGGCGTGTCGCGCTCGATGTCTACAATCGTGGGCGGAATGTCGCAGCGGCTCACCCGCAAGGCTGCCGCCGAGTTCTCGTTCTTCCTTGCCGTGCCCACCATGCTCGGCGCAACGTGTCTTGAAATGTTCAAGATGATAACCCACGGAGATGGCTCGATACTCGCACAGGGCAACAATCTCGAGATGCTGATAATTGGTTCGGTGGTTGCGTTCATCGTAGCCATACTCGCCATAAAGTTCTTCATCAACTACGTTACGAAGTACGGTTTCGCCGCATTCGGCTGGTACCGTATTATAGTAGGACTGGCGATAATCATCTGCGCCTTGTGCGGCGTAGAGCTGAAAATGGTAGACTGACGGCTGATGAATTTTCACGAAGGAGAGATAATCTGTCTTGACAAGCCTTACGGAATGTCCAGTTTCGGGGCGTTGGCGCGCGTGCGCTACCTCATTTCGCAGAAACTGGGCGTTAAACGGATGAAGACAGGACATGCCGGAACACTCGATCCGCTTGCCACCGGCGTGCTCGTGCTGTGCACGGGGCGTGCCACCAAGCGCATAGAAGCGTTGCAGGCAGACACCAAGGAGTATACTGCCACGCTGCAGCTCGGCGCCACCACGGCCAGCTTTGACATGGAACATCCGGTAGACGCAACGTATCCGACTGAGCATATCACCCGCGGACTGATCGAGGAAACACTCCCGACGTTCATCGGCGAGATACAGCAGGTGCCGCCGGCTTACTCCGCCTGCAAGGTGAATGGCGACCGTGCTTACACCCTTATGCGCAAGGGGCGCGACGTTGAGCTTAAGGCCAAGACGCTGCGCATCGACGATATAGAGCTTACATCGTTTGCGCCGGAAACAATGCAGATGTCGATCCGTGTGGTGTGCGGCAAGGGAACGTACATCCGCGCGCTAGCCCGCGACATCGGACAGGCGCTCGGCAGTGGTGCTTACCTTACGGCATTGAGGCGCACGAGGGTAGGGGATATCCGCGTGGAAGACTGCATCACGCTCGACGATTTCCCGCAATGGCTTGAAAAACAGACAATAGAAGATATAATAACGGAGGAAAACAAAATATGAAACTGTCACAATTTAAGTTTAAGTTGCCCGAGGAGCAGATAGCCCTCAACCCGCCGTACCACCGCGACGAGTGCCGGCTTATGGTCATACACAGGGTTTCCCAGAAGATAGAGATGTACAGAAAGGACGAGAACGGAGAGCCTTTGAAGGATGAGGAAGGCAATCCCGTATACCTCGATTTCCGCAATGTGCTCGACTATTTCGACGAGGGCGACGCGTTCATCTTCAACGACACGAAGGTGTTCCCTGCGCGACTTTATGGAACAAAAGAGAAGACCGACGCCAAGATTGAAGTGTTCCTCCTGCGCGAGCTGAACGAGGAGATGCGCCTTTGGGACGTCCTTGTAGAGCCTGCACGCAAGATACGAATTGGCAACAAGCTGTTCTTTGACGACAGTGGAACGATGGTGGCAGAGGTGATTGACAACACCACGAGCCGCGGACGCACGCTGCGTTTCCTTTATGACTGTCCCCACGACGAGTTCAAGCGCGACCTTTACGCCCTCGGCGAGGCTCCGCTGCCTCATTATATAGTTGACCGCCGCCAGGCCACACCTGAGGATTTGGACGATTTCCAGTGCATCTATGCCAAGAACGAGGGTGCCGTTACGGCTCCTGCATCAGGCCTTCACTTCAGCCGCGAGCTGATGAAGCGCATGGAAATAAAGGGCATCGAGTTTGCATTCATCACCCTACACTGCGCTCTCGGCAACTTCCATGATATAGAAGTCGAGGACCTTACGAAGCACAAGATGGACTCCGAGCAGATGTTTATTGGAGCTGATGCCTGCAAGACAGTGAACACTGCCAAGCAGAACGGACACCACGTGTGCGCAGTAGGCACAAGTGTAATCAAGGCTACCGAGACCGCCGTAGGCACGGACAAGATGCTCAAGGAGTATGAGGGGTGGACCAACAAGTTCATATTCCCGCCTTACGAGTTCGGCGTTGCCGACTCTATGATAGCCAACTTCTATCATCCGCTGTCTCCGCTGCTCATGTCTACAGCCGCGTTCGGCGGTTACGAGCTTGTCATGCAGGCTTATGACCTTGCCGTGAAGAACGGATACAAGTTCGGATGCTACGGCGACGCGATGCTTATCGTGAACGACTGATAAAGTGAAGGGTTAAGAGTGAAAAGTGAAGAATCCATTACCTGAAGCCAGACTTGCGGATTTTTCACTTTTCACTTTTAGTTTTTCACTTACTTGCTTTTATCTTTCCATTTGCTTGCCATTCTGTTCTTCACTCTTCGTTCTTCACTCTTCACTTGAAACAATGCACACCGTTTATCTTGGTTTAGGAACTAATCTCGGCGACCGCCGTGCCAACATATCCACCGCCGTGCGCCTTTTGGGCGAGCGCCTGGGCAGGGTTGTGCGCGTGTCTTCACTGCTGGAGACCGAGCCGTGGGGCTTTCTTTCGTCAAACATGTTTGTCAACGCCGCCGTATGTGTGGAGACATCGCTCACGCCGCGCGGAGTCCTTGAAGCCACGCAGGCCGTGGAACGTGAGATGGGGCGCACGCTGAAGTCCGTCGGCGGGCAGTATCATGACAGGATAATCGACATCGACATACTGCTCTACGACGACATACACGTCGACGAACCCGACCTGAAGATACCCCATCCGCTCATGCACGAGCGCGATTTCGTGATGCGTCCGCTCGGCGAGATACTTGAACATACAACCTGAAAAACATTTATAATACCATGAAACTGATTTCTGACGAAGACTTGCGCATAGGTTGGAACGAGGTGTTCGATGTCCTTGCTGGCATCATGCTGGTGCTTAACCGCTGCTTTAAGAGCATGGACGACGTGCCGGCAGTCATTTACATAGTGTCGGCCTTGTTCTCCGTTGCACTGGGAGTGGCCTGTCTTGTCTATTACCGTGGCAGGAGAAAGGAAGGCAAACGCCGTTCGTTAGGCTTCGTTTTCAGCGCATTATTCATATTGTGGGGTGTAAGTTTCATGCTCAATGCTTTCAGTTCGTAGAAATAATCAATGACATCAAACCTATAAATACATTACCATGAATAAATTTCTTGTAAAGTTTTTCTATTACGCCGACATGCTTTTCATGACGTTTTTCATTGTCGCCGCTTTTGGCATCAAGGTTAAATGGCTGTCAGTTGCAAGCACGGTCGCGCTGCTGCTGTTCGGCTGTGCAGGCGTGATACACGCCGTAATGACGCGCAACGGGCGTCCTGAAAACTATATATACATCTGCGCTTTTAACGCCCTTGTAGGCTTTGTGGCCCTTGTTTGGGGATTTGCCGGCGGTTGGTGGAACTGATTTTCAAGGCTTATGAATAAGGAAACAATACTTGCGTGGCTTGTTGTCGTCGTGTATTTACTGCTTGCAGCCCTTCTTTTGCTTGCTTTCTTGCAGTTCGGCTCAGGTCTTTACGTAGCCGTTTCGGCGGTGCTTATGCTTGCAGGATGCATCGGAACGGTGCTTTCACTCATGTGTCGCGACAGCTTTAAGAGTCCCCGCCTTGTGCTGTATCTTGTCGTACTGCTGGGCGGAGCGTTGTTTACGTCGCTGCCGTTTGTTTGATGCCGCCGTCAGGCGTTTCACCTGTGGCAATGCGATAAAATAAAAACTCCGGAATTGTCTGTGATGACATTCCGGAGTTTCCGTTTCTTTTAAGCTATTCTTCTGTGCTTTGACTTAACGGCGGAGGCCGAGAGCCTTAATGATAGCACGGTAACGCTCGATGTCGCGCTTGTAGAGATAGTCCAGAAGGCGACGGCGCTTACCAACGAGGATGGTCAGTGAACGCTGTGTCACGTGGTCCTTGTGGTTCTTCTTAAGGTGCTCTGTCAAGTGGGCAATACGGTATGAGAACAATGCTATCTGGCTCTCTGCTGAACCAGTGTCAGTGTTAGACTTTCCGTACTTGCCGAAGATTTCCTGCTTTTTAGCTTGGTCTAAATACATTTTGTTTTGATTGATTAATGAGTTGTTGAATTACATCCTTCCGACGGTCCGTGCCTTAATCACTGTCACTTACATCGTCGAATGCATCGGATTTTCCGAAATTCGGCTGCAAAGTTACAAAATTATTGCGACCCGCAAAACTTTTGCCGTCTTTTTAATTACCTTTGTCGTGAAAATCATTGAATTTCAATATTATGGAAAGATTTTTGCCGTTCTTACAGCGTTTATGGCACAGGGCGTCGGCTTCCGGCCGTCTGCCGGTGGTTGTGTTGGTATTATTGTTGTGCCTGTCGCTGTTGAGGGGGCTTCAGGGACTGAACCTTAGCGATGACGGCTTTGTGTTGTCGGCATATACAGCCATATTCAGTTCGCCCGGCTCAGTAGCTTATTCGTTTCTGTATTATTGGCTCGTGAATGCCGGCGGACTGTGGAATTGGGCTTTCGGCGACTTCGGAATATACGGTTTCAGGGTACTTGAGTGTATCTTCTTGGCATTAAATTCTTTTCTCGTTTACAGCCTGGCAAGGATGGCGGGAATAAAACGTACGTACGCTGCGGCGGCTTTCGTCTTAGTGTTCTCGATGCTTTACTGGATTGAAGTTTTCGAGTACAACACGTTTTCGGGGTTTGTTGCCTTGCTTATGTCGCTGTTCATGTTGAAGGCGTTGGTGTGGAAGCGGTTGATATGGATGTTCGTTGCCGGTGTGGTGTTCGGTCTTGGCATATTCGTCCGCCTTCCCAATGCCGCCTTATGCGCGCTTATATTGGTTTTAGTCCCGTTCTATCTGTATGGGAAGGATTTGCCGTTGACATTAAAGATGCTGGGAGTTGCCGTGGCAGGAACGGCAACAGGCGTTGCGTTGACGTTCGCATACATGTACGCTATGGGGCATTTGCCTTACTTTACGGAGGCTTTTCAAACTATAAGTTTCCTCGTGAACGATGCCGGCAATTCACATTCAACGGGCAGCATGCTTTATTCCTTCTTCGCCAATTACGCCCGTGTGGCGGCGTGTGTTGTAGCATTCACTGTTTGTCCGGCGCTGTATGTGCTGTTGTGCAGTAAGCGCTGCGGCGTAAAATGCCCACCCTTCATTGTGTTTCTGTTGTTGGCGTTGCACACGGTAGCTGTCTTTATCTGCCTGAAAAATGCTGCCTTCATGGCTAATGCCATGGCTTTAGCCTCGTGCGTCTATGCCGTTTTCGTTTGCAGGCGTTCGCTTTCAGTGGTCTTGCTTGCCTGCTTGGCGTTGGCAATGGCGCTGTTTCTGCCTTTGGGCAGCGATAACGGCATAGCCACTTTTGGCGTGCACAATCTGTGGCTCGCACTTCTGTTTGTGCCATTTTCAGCCGTGTTGTGGCTACGCAGGCATTCCGGCCGGCGCCTCGTGGTGCATCTGCTGTTTGTCGTCATTACGTTATGGCTCTTTCTTGTGCGCAACGCTTACGGCATGTTCCTGCCTGCTTATTATGAGAGCGGGACCCGTATTGACGACGTCTGCCTTGTAAACGATTCTACGGGGAACGTCTTTACAGACTACAATACGGCTTCAGACGTGCGTGGGATACTTGCGGCTGTGGGTAAGGAAACAGCCGAAGGCGACACTGTATTGATACTCGGAGACGTGCCGATGCTGCATTATCTTACACGCACGGTGCCGTATTTGCGTAATCCGTGGCCGTGGATTTTCGGCGAAGGATATTGCCGTCGGCAGCTGCATGGTGTCCGTTTTGCCGGTGGGGCGTTGCCCGTTGTCGTTTTTGCGCGTAAGGACATGTTGCCCGATGACGGCCGTTACCAGCTGTTTCGTGACTTCTTAAAGGATAACGGCTATTCTGCTGCATACTCGAATGAGGCGTTCGTCATGTTTGTTCCGCCCTCACGTGCTGACTGACGTTTTGCTTTCAAAACGGCGGTCGTGCTTGCAAGTTGTTTTTTCGTAACGCCTTTATTTTGCGTTATTTTGAAAAACAAATCTCTTGGGCGTAAATAACGCCTTAAAATGCGTGCAAACGTAAAGTGCATGCAGACAGACTTTTATGCTTGCCGCATGGCAAACTGTGCAGTTTTTCATGGCTGTAAATGGTGCAAAAGACCGTGTTTTGAGTGCTTTTTGTGCATAAATGGTGTTGCGTTCAGCCGTGTTTGGTGTTGTAAAAGGCCGCATTCCGCAGCGTAAGAGGCCGTGTTTTGCAATGTAAAAGGCTACAAACGGCATTGTAGTATGGCGTAAATTGCTGTTAGAAAGGTTGCGTGAAGCCTGCACGTTTGCTGTTTTACACAAAACGGTGGACATTCTGTCGTTGACACATAGGCTGCAAACTGCCATGTTTTGTGACATTCTGTAATACTTTGAAATGCACTGGCCGCAGTGCCGTAAATATACGCTGGCGATACATTCCTGTATAAGGCTTCCAGCCGTAAACGCATTTTCAGGTTACTGTTTAATGCCAATATTCGGCCTTGTAGTGGCAATCTGGTAAATCATTTATGGCAGTCAGTGTTAAATTATGCGGCTGACCGGAATTTTAACATTATAGTCTTTGCTTTCACTACAAAATTCAATATATTTGCGGTAAATAAATAGACGAAACCGTTTTTACGCAAATAAATACAAAAACAGACAGGAGGTTGAGAATGAAAGTTTACATTAAAAACATTTTTTTATTAGCCGCCATTTTCACGATGGTATGTTGCAGCGAAGACATTGATTTCCCATTAAGGGGCAAATTAGATGAAATGGCGACGGCAGACGGCAACAGTATAAAAGTAAGGAACGACACGCTCTGCATATTTCCGACAGACGACTTTGAGCTGTCCGGTACTACTGTTGTTGACGAAAACAATGTGGAGGTGCTGAAAAGGTACACCGACAGCAAGACGGACTTCTATTGGATGAAGGCGAAACTTGGCAGTTGGTGCGAGGATATAGGGCTTGACAGCAACAAGGAATACATAATTAGACGGGAATATTATTACCAGGCAATAGCCGGTAATGGCGATTACGTTTTCTGTCCGTTCGTCCCTGACGGCAGTCACATGGGGCTGGTGGAACGTGGCGACGGCGATTTTGCGATAGGATACGGGGGTGGTCCCAATGCTGCTATTGACGAAACCGATGTGATGGGAAACTGCAAGACGATGATAATACACATAGGTTACGATGCTGACGGCAACGTTGTTGACAAGTATTTCCCGTGTTCGCCCTCTGATTTGGAGTGGCATTATTCATGGTTTGATATGAGTTCTATAATTCAATAATTAAAAACAATATAGTGATTATGAAACAATTTGTTTTCTCTAAAAACCTGAAAAGGGTATTAAGGACGTTCCTCTTTCTGTCAGTGTCTTTAATGTTATTCTCGGCTTGTTCTGATGATGAAACTTATACGGGTCGGTTAAGCGTAGTGTTTACTGATTGGGATCCCGAATGGACAGGCCGTACGGTTATTGTAGTAACACCTATTGACAATGAAGACAAGATATTAAATATGCAGAAAGCTGTTCGTGATTCGAAACATATTATAGAATTAAATCCTGGAAATTATACTGTTATCGTTGAATATCAACATGGGAATGGTTATAATATTGCTAGGAAGTATGTGCAAGTTCAAATTGGTAAAACGTCAGTCGTCGAGATTGATTAGAGCCATGGTTTATTCTATTTTAGAATAACAAAGCAAAGCATGTCTCTTTTTGAAGCGGTTATGGGCAGCGATTCATAACCGCTTCAAATGTATTTTTAACGAAACTGATTTTCAGGTTGACGGCGCGCACGTCACGTCGGCATAACATACGGCAGGGCGGTTTTGAAGAAACAAAAACCGTTATGCCGTTTTCAGTTTGTGTCAAAATAGCGTTCAATATTGTATCTTTTTAAAATTTTGTTTCTTAATTCTTAATTTAATAATGTAACTTTGCACCCGAAAATTAAGGTATTAGTATGCAAGATATCAGAAACATTGCGATTATCGCCCACGTTGACCACGGCAAGACGACGCTCGTGGACAAGATGATGCTGGCCGGAAACCTGTTCCGCGAGGGGCAGGACCTGAGCGGCCAAGTGCTCGACAGTAACGACCTTGAGCGTGAGCGAGGCATAACCATCCTTTCCAAGAACGTTTCAATCAACTGGAAAGGCACCAAGATAAACATCATAGACACTCCGGGACACTCCGATTTCGGCGGCGAAGTGGAGCGCGTGCTCAACATGGCCGACGGCTGCCTGCTGCTTGTTGACGCCTTTGAAGGCCCCATGCCGCAGACAAGGTTCGTGCTCCAGAAGGCTCTCCAGATAGGTTTGAAGCCCATCGTGGTGGTAAACAAGGTTGACAAGCCCAACTGCCGTCCCGAGGAAGTGTACGAAATGGTGTTCGACCTTATGTTCTCTCTCAATGCCACAGAGGAACAGCTCGACTTCCCCGTGGTGTACGGTTCGGCCAAGAATGGCTGGATGGGTGAGGACTACAAGACGCCGACAGACGACATTAACTACCTGCTTGACAAGATAGTTGAGGTGATACCTGCCCCGAGAGCCATCGAGGGCACCCCGCAGATGCTCATCACCAGTCTCGACTATTCGAGCTATACGGGCCGTATAGCAGTGGGACGCGTACACCGCGGCACGCTGACCGAGGGCATGAACGTTACAATCTGCCACCGCGACGGCTCGCAGGAGAAGACCAAGATAAAGGAACTCCACACATTCGAGGGCATGGGCCACGTAAAGACGGCCAGCGTTAAGAGCGGCGACATCTGCGCTATCATCGGTCTTGAGAAATTCGAGATTGGCGACACTATCTGCGACTTCGAGAATCCCGAGCCGCTGCCGCCCATCGCGATAGACGAGCCTACGATGAGCATGCTCTTCACTATCAACGACTCACCTTTCTTCGGCCGCGAAGGCAAATACGTCACCAGCCGCCACATCAACGACCGTCTGCAGAAGGAATTGGAGAAGAACCTTGCCTTACGCGTGGCTCCCTTCGGCGACTCTACCGACAAGTGGATTGTCAGCGGACGCGGAGTGCTGCACCTTTCGGTGCTCATCGAGACCATGCGCCGCGAGGGCTACGAGCTTCAGGTGGGCCAGCCGCAGGTTATATACAAGGAAATCGACGGCCAGAAGTGCGAGCCGATAGAGGAGCTTACGATTAACGTTCCCGAGGAGTTCAGCAGCAAGATGATAGACATGGTTACCCGCCGCAAGGGCGAGATGACCTCGATGGAGAGCCAGGCCGACCGTGTCAACATAGAGTTCGACATACCTTCGCGCGGCATCATAGGCCTGCGTACCAACGTGCTGACGGCAAGCCAGGGCGAGGCCATCATGGCACACCGCTTCAAGGAGTACCAGCCTTACAAGGGAGACATAACCCGCCGCGTCAACGGCTCAATGATAGCAATGGAGACCGGCACGGCTTACGCATACTCGATAGACAAGCTGCAAGACCGCGGAAAGTTCTTCATCGACCCGGGCGAGGAGGTGTATGCAGGCGAGGTTGTAGGCGAGCACGTACACGACAACGACCTTGTTGTCAACGTGACAAAGGCTAAGCAGCTTACCAACACGCGTGCCAGCGGCTCCGACGACAAGGCGCGCATCATACCACGCACCGTCCTTTCGCTCGAAGAGGCGCTCGAGTACATCAAGGAGGACGAGCTTGTAGAGGTTACGCCGAAGTCTATGCGCATGCGCAAGATTATACTCGACCACAACGACCGCAAGCGCGCCAACAAGCAGTAAGCCTGTCAAGCGCAGCTTTAGATATGAAATAAGCCCGAAACGTATCGTTGAAACGTTTCGGGCTTGTTGCTTTTGTATTGCCTGCAAGTGTTTAGCTGCGGCTTACTTGCAGTCCTTTCGTGCTGAGCGACATGTCAACGAAGCGCGCGTTGGCGTTCGGACGGTTGGCGTTGAGCACCTGTTTTATGCGTGCCGCAGCGTCCTGGTCCTTTGCCACAATATACAGGTAGCCGCCTCCGCCGGCACCAGCCAGCTTGTATCCCAGCGCATAGTCGTCTATGAGTTCTGTCATGCGGCGCACGTCGTCGGGGTTTGTGCCGCTGTCTATTGCCTGGTTCTGCATCCACGTCTTGCGCACGAGGCGTCCCATCTGGTTGAAGTCCGCACGCTGTATGGCCTCGTACATGTCGGTGGCATGCTGTTTCATCTCGCGCAGCTGGCGCAGTTCATCGTTCTGGTTGAGGAACATGCGGCGCACTATTTCCGCCAAAATGCTCTTTGCCGTGCGTGTTATGCCGGTGTAGTAGAGCAGGTGGCATGGCCTGTATTCAGGCTGTGTGAACAGGTCTGACGGCAACCAGCGCGCCGTAGGGCTTTGGTCGAAGCCACGGCTTGTTTCGAGTAGCTTCACGCCCTGCAGTATTCCGCCGAACTGGTCCTGCCATCCGCCGCCCGTGGTGAGCAGCTGTTCCAGCACAAGCGTTCGACGTCCTATCTCGTTCTTGTCCCAAGCCAGGCCGCAGAAGTCGTTAAGCGCACCCAGAACGGTAGACGCAAGCATGCTGCTTGTGCCCAGTCCGCTGCCTGCGGGGATAGCCGACAGCAGCGTAAGCTCGATGCCGCAGCCGAAGTCTTTCAGCTGGCTTTCGAGCGTGGGGTAGGTGTCAGTGCTGTATCCCGGCTGGAATCCGGCAAGCACGAGCGCCGCCTTGGGTATGGAGAACGGGCTGCCCACGTGGCGCATGTCGGCCAGTTGTTCGTATGTGCGCACCTCTTCGACTGCTCCGAGGTCGATGCTCCTAAGTACGATGTGCGGCTCTTTGCATGGGCGCACGTACGTCTGCAACGGCGGTTGGCCGTTAAGTTCGATGGCGAGGTTGACCACGCTGCCGCCTTCCATGAGGCAGTAGGGTGGTGTGTCGGTCCATCCGCCGGCTATGTCGATGCGTACCGGACTGCGCGCCCATACTATCTGGTCGCTGTAAACCGACATTACGGGGCGTTGCTTCTCGGCCAGTGCCTGTACGGTTAAGCCGTCTCGCAGCAGCGTGAACGCCTTGTCTTCGGCTGTCTGGCACTCTTCGCCCCTTATGCGGGCAAGCTCCGAGCGGAACATTGAGTCGTGTATGCGCTTCAGCAGCGGCGCGTTGTCGCTTATCGGGGCAGGTTCGGGTATGCCGAATGCGGCGAACTCGTGCGCCGCATCGTCCAGGTCGACCTGGTAGAACACACTGTGCTCGTGGTTCTTGGCAAGCGCGCTCCAGTTAAGGGCACGCAGGCGCCTACGCTGTTCAAAGAGTTTCTTCAGGTTGGCGTTGGCCGACAGGTCGTCGGCGCTCATCTTCTTGCTCTCCGTCCATATCCGTTTACCCTCCGCAAGGCCGGGTTCGGCGAGCATCCAGCGCAGCGCCAGACCTGCGTCTTCAACGGTTTTGCATACCGGGAAGATGCGAGCCGACTGCAAGTCGGCGTTTCCTTCTATTGCGTTTATGTCTATTCCGCGTTCTTCCGCCCATTCGGCGAAGGGGCGTGCGAGGTACTCCGTAGCCGTGTCGGCCAGTTTCCCGCGGAACTTGTCGTCATATCCATAGGGGCGCACGGCATATTCCGTCTCGCCTACCGGCACAATGTCTACGCACTGTCCACGGTCGAGCGTTATGCTCCAGTCGTTCTCCGGCACGCCCGTTATTATGTTCTCCTGCGCCAGAGTCCACCCTTTGCCTACCCAGCTGTTCTCTATCCATAGGTTCTGGTTGGCTTCGGTGATGGGCGTTTGGGTTACTGCGTTCTGCACGAACATTGCCGGATGCGGCTTCAGCGAGTGGTGCATTATCTCTCGCTGGTCGTTTACGAGGTTCTGTATGGCAAGCGTCGACGACAATATCTCGTGGCTTGTGCCGAAGTGGTAGAACTCTCCACCGGGCAGCGGAAGCACGGCAACCTTGAGCGAGTTAAGCTCTTCGTCCCTGATTGACGGGTCGGTGCCGAGCGCGCAGCCGAATTCGGAGTACAGGTCGTAGTTCTTCAGGCCGCCGTTGTCCTTTGAACGTGCCAGCAAGAGCTTCACCGCCTTGTCGCTCAAGAGCCACACGCCTATGTCGGTAAGGTAGAAGTGGTCCTTCAGAAGGGCGCCAAGCGTCTTCACGGAAGGCTTCTGCATCATGCACTCAAGCACCGTTGGAGTGTCGCTCTTTGATACGAACACGCCGTGGTCCTTGGCTATTTCGGGGCCGAGCCACAAGCCGTAGCACACCACGTCGGCGTCAGGTATGGGCTGGAGGGGCTGCGTTGCGCGTATGTAGACGTCGCCGCTGACAATCATTGTGTGCATGCCGTCAGGCGCCATGCCCATGATGCGCTCGTAAAGCGGCACCTGCAACGACAGCAGGTCTTGCGACAGGCGCTGTCCGCGCTCCCATCTGAACACGGGAACCGGCGTCAGCACCTTGCCCGAAGGGGCGTATGCGGGCAACCGCCGGCTCTGTCCGCCGGCGTGCAGGATGAGCCTGCGGTCGGCAGCAAGCCATTCGTCAAACGTCCGTCCGCCGCCATGTTCGGCGTAGCATGACTCGAGCAGCCACGTCGTACCTCCGCCCGAGCCGAGCTTGCGGCCTACGGGGTCGTTGGTGCAGAACCATTCGTTGCGGTCGTATTTTGTTATTTCGTGGAAACAATCAACAAGATTAGGAGGTAGGGACAGTAGTTTTTTCATAATTCGGGATTAGCAGTTATAATCGTTTAAGTAAGCTGAAAGGTTAAGCTCCGGGCTTGCATGCGTGTCGGTATGCAACCTTCCTGGGGCTTAACCCTTTGAGTTTAGTTATGCGGTTTTCTTCTTTTTGTATTCAAGATAGACCACCAAGGCTATCAGCACGAGCAGTACTGCATAGGCTATGTAGGCTATCGTTTCGGTGGTTGTGACTGACTTGGGATGGAATGTCAGTTCAACCTTGTGCTTGCCTGGGCTTACGTTGAGCGCGCGCAGCAGGTAGTTTACTCGTCCGAGTTCGGCTTTCTGCCCGTCGACGGTGGCCGTCCAGCCCGGATAGTAGACTTCGGAGAACACTATCACGCCGCCGTTTGCCGAGTTGACGTCGTAAGTCAGCTTGTCAGACATGTACGAAGTGAGTTTTACAACCGACTCGCCGTCCTGCTTGGCGGCGTCTTTCAGCTGCTCCTTGAAGCGCTTGTCGGCCACTGCCTCGTGCCTAAGGTCAATCTTGCCCACACGTTCAATCTCCTGGTTTGCGTTGTCCACGTAGGTTACTTTGTCGACAAACCACGCCGGGCCGTACACGTAGGGGTTCATTACGGGCACGGTCTGTCCGTCGTTGAGCGGCAGTATGAAGTAGCGAGTGTTGAGCATGTTGAGCACGGGGAAGATGCTGTCGCCGTTGATTTTCGACATGTCGCCGGCAGCCTGGGCTATGGCAGGCATGGTTTTCTGCATCTCGGGGCTGATGTAAGCCTCGATCATTTCCTGGTAGCGGCGCAGTTTTGCGGCGTGGTATCCGCCTATGCTGTTGTGGAAATACGACGTCTCGTTCTCGTTGAACGTGTCGGACGAGAAGTTGAGCACGCGGAAGTTGCCCATGTCGGTCTTGTCCTCGAGTATCAGCTTGTCTGAGTCTGTCATCGGCATGGGCGCCTCGCGCTCGCTCTTGTTTACGAACATGTCGTTGTTGAGGTAGCGCTTGTTGACCTGCCACATGTCGATAAGGCAGAGCAGGGTTATGGCTGCTACCATGTAGTTGGCCTTAAGCTTGCCGCCCTTGTAGAGCAGCAGGCACAGCGTTCCTACCACGATGATGAATACCGAGCGCCAGCAGTCGGCCGTGAACACGGCCTTGCGCATCTCGCGCAGGTTGTCGAGCACGGGCGTTACGTATTCCTGTGGAAGTGACGACAATGCTCTCATCTCGGCTGACGATATGAAGTCGGTGAAGAACAGCGAGGGGAACAGTGCGAACAGTATGGCTATGCCGCCCGTAAGCCCGAAGCTGAGGTAGACCAGCTTGATTTTTCGTGTCAGTATGCCGGGGTCGTCTACTATTTTCTTCAGCGCCAGCATGGCCAGCAGCGGTATGGTGAACTCGGCAATGACGAGTATCGACGCCACTGTGCGGAACTTGGCGTACATGGGCACGTAGTCGATGAAGAAGTTGGTGAAGGGCATGAAGTTCTTGCCCCACGACAGCAGTATTGACAGCACCGTGGCTGCAAGCAGCGCCCACTTGATGCCGCCCTTGACTATGAACAGGCCGAGCACGAAGAGCATAAGCACGAAGGCGCCCACGTAAACGGGACCCATCGTGCCCGGCTGGTCGCCCCAATACTGGCCCAGCTGCTGGTATACGGGCATGAACTGGTTGTCGGCATGCTCCATGGCCTTGTCGCTGTTTACCAGCGGCGCGCTGGCACCGCCCTTGGTGTTGGGCACCAGCAGGGTCCATGTCTCGTCTATGCCGTAGCTCCACTGCGTTATGTAGTCGCGGTCGAGTCCGCTCGCCGTCTGGTTGGCAGACTCCTTCTTTACCAGTTCGCTCTTGCCGCGCATAGACTCCTTGCTGTATTCCCACGTGTGGTAGAGGTTGCTCAGGTTGAGGCAGATGCCTATCACGGCACCGGCGGCGCATATTGCCGTGGCCTTGCCGAAGTGTGCCAGCTTCTTCTCCCTTATGGCATCGGCAAGGAAGGCTATCACCATGAAGAGGATGATGAACAGGTAGTAGTAGGTCATCTGCACATGGTTGGCGTTGACCTCGAAGGCTGTGAATATTGCCGTTACTATCAGTCCGGCAAGGTATTTGCCCCTGTATGCCAGCACCACGCCGCCTATCATCGGCGGCAGGTATGCCAGGGCCATCACCTTCCACAGGTGGCCGGCGGCTATGATGATGAAGAAATAGCTTGAGAACGCCCATATTATGGAACCAAGCACTGCAAGGTGCTGCCTGAAATCGAACGCGCGCAGCAGGATGTAGAAGCCCAGCAGGTAGGCGAATACGAACCAAACGTTCTCAGGCAGGAACAGGTGGTAGATGTTGATTGCCTCGCCCAGCGGTTTGGCGCTTGTGTATTCAGGGGCGGTCTGGTATGTCGGCATTCCGCTGAACACCGAGTTCATCCATCTTGTAACCTCGCCGGTCTTTTCCCTGTGCTCGGCCATTTCCCGGCCAAGTCCTTTGCTTGCGGCCGAGTCGTGGCGGTAAAGAATCTTGCCTTCGATGTCGGCCGGGAAGAAGTATGCGAACGATATGAGCGCAAACAGCACTACGGCCAGCACGTCGGGCAGGAATTTTTTCCAATTTTCCATTATTCCCTTTGTTTTAACGTGATTATGTTTTATTTGTGCAAAGATAGTGCAAGCCGAGTGAAATGCAAAATAAAAGCGAGAGAAACGAGCTTTTATTTTCAATTCCGAGGCGTAGCCTATGTTATTCAAAGATAGTGCAAGCCGAGTGAAATGCAAAATAAAAGCGAGAGAAACAAGCTTTTATTTTCAATTCCGAGGCGCAGCCTATGTTATTTAAAGATAGTGCAAGCCGAGTGAAATGCAAAATAAAAGCGAGAGAAACGAGCTTTTATTTTACATTTGCCTGCCGTTGATTGGTTCATTCAGGATTGCAGCCCGTGTTATGCGCAGATAATGTTTAAACACTGGCAGGAAAGCGGAAAAATGGCAGGCGGCGAAGTGTGTCTTTTTGTCCACTTTCAGCTGCCTTTCCAAAAGGTTATCTTTTAGCTCGCGAAAGGTAACCTTTTACAAGGCGAAAGGTTACCTCTTGCAATGCAAAAGGCTACCTTTTGCAAACCGCCCGTTTAACGCCCGTCATGCAGCCTGCGTCGCAACGCCTGCAAGGGGGCGGAAAATGTCGGGCAAGCCGGTAAAATAACATAAGATAAATGTTTGCCGCCTGATGGCCGGTTGGGGTAAAATAAAGTCCTGTTTATGCCGTTTTTATTTTGATTTACGCCCAACTTCAGTTATCTTTGCAATCCAAAAACCAACAGTAAAGATGAAGATAGGAATAATAGTCGCTATGGACAAGGAGCTGTTGCAGCTGAAGTCGGTACTTGACGACTCCACGGTTGAACGGCGCAACAACAAGGATTTCATTATAGGCAGCATGGCCGGCAAAGACATCGTACTGCAAAAGTGCGGCATTGGCAAGGTCAACTCGGCCGTGGGGGCTGTGGAGATGATCAACAACTACCACCCCGACGTCATAATATCGACAGGCGTGGCAGGCGGAGCCGACGACCGCATGAGCGTCTGCGACGTAGTGGTGGGTACGGAATACCGCTACCACGACGCCTACTGTGGCGACGACTGCCGCTTCGGACAGATAATGGGCATGCCCGAAGCGTTCTATGCACCCGTGGAATTGGTAGACAAGGCCGTGGCAGCCTGCGACGGCATGGCCGTCCATAAGGGACTGATAGCCAGCGGCGAGTGGTTTGTCGACACGCGCAACAAGATGCGCGCCATCATTGCGCGCATGCCTGCGGCGGTGGCCGTCGACATGGAGAGCTGCTCCATAGCCCAGACATGCCACATTTACGGCGTGCCCTTCATCAGCTTCCGCATCATCAGCGACCTTCCGCTCAGCGACAACAAGGCGTCGCAGTATTTCGACTTCTGGGCGCGCCTGGCCGAAGGCTCGTTCAACGTGACGAGGCGTTTCGTCGCCGCGCTTTAGCCTGTTGGATAAAACTATATGCGGTCTAATGACCGATTGGGGTTTAACCCAAATCGGTCATTAGAATTTGGTTGTATTTTTGTTTTATATTGAGCGCATTGACGTATGTTTTTTCGCAGGCATAGCGGGCTATGTCAAGAAAAGAAAGACGGCAAGACGCCAATAAAAAACAAAAAGACGGCCGAAAGCTTAAATATGAAACATTAATAATCTCCAAGCGGTCTAATGACCGATTTGGGTTAAAGGTTGGACACGTGGGATAGTTCATGTTCAAATAATAATAGGTGTAATAATGGAACAAGACATACGTTGGATACAGCGGTACGACAACTTCCACCGTGCCTGTATGCGCATTTTGGAGGTTACAGAGTCCGGTGCCGGGCCTGAAAACTTGTCCGAGTTGGAGATGGAAGGGCTTATCCAAAGGTTTGAATACACGTTTGAACTCGGGTGGAAAGTTCTTCAAGACTTGCTTAAATACAAAGGATACGAATTCATGCAAGGTCCTAACGGCACATTGAGGAAGGCTTTTGAAGACGGCTTGATTGACAATCATGACGGCTGGCGTAGGATGGCTGTTGCCAGGGTTGCCACTTTACACACATACAACGAGGGCGAGGCTACTGAAGTGACGCGGCTGATTTATGAATCGTTCGCTCCCTTGTTGAAAGAACTTGACGGCAAACTCGCCGTGGAGAAAACGCGGATGGAAGGAATGTGACTATGAGATACGGGCTAAGCGAGGGTGTTATTTCAGACTTGTGCGGAGTGTTCAGGCAGTTCCGTGACATACGGGAAGTCAGGATCTTCGGGTCGCGGGCAAAGGGAAACTACACTGAAGGGTCGGATATAGACCTGGCGGTAATAGGCAACGGAGTCATCCCTTTCGGGGAATTGATGGATTTGAACATCCGTATCGATGATTTGGAATTGCTTTACAAGGTGGACCTGGTTGATTACAACAAGTGCGCCGGCACTCCGATAGGAGAGCACATAGACCGTGTAGGCAAGGTCTTTTACGAGCGGGGAGATGACTCGCACCCTGGAACGCTATAACAGGCAACAAAAAGACGGATGGAAGCATGAAGAAACATAATAGATAAAACAATATGCGGTCTAATGACCGATTTGGGTTAAACAAATAAAAAATAATTGTATGGAAAAGATACCGAGTTTTACTATCAACCACGAACGCCTGTTGCGCGGCATATACGTTTCGCGCAAGGACGAGGTGGGCGGAGAAGTCGTAACCACGTTCGACATACGCATGAAGGAGCCTAACCGCGAGCCCGCGCTGCATCCCGGCGCGCTGCACACAATAGAGCACCTGGCCGCAACCTACCTGCGCAATGACCCCGAATGGAAAGACTGCATAATATACTGGGGCCCTATGGGCTGCCTTACGGGCAACTATCTGCTCGTGCGCGGCGACTTCCGTCCGTCAGACATCGTGGAGCTTATGCGCCGCACGTTCAGCTTCGTTGCCGGTTTCGACGGCGAAGTGCCCGGAGCTGCGCCTAAGGATTGCGGCAACTACCTGCTGCACGACCTGCCCATGGCACGCTACGAGGCGCGCAAGTACCTGACAGAGGTGCTTGATGTGATAAAGGACGAGAATATGAACTATCCCGGCTGACACATCTCTAATACTTAAAATACGTTAAAGCATGTCACATAAGCGATACTTTTGCGTACATTAGTTAAAGGATTAACAATAAATAGTATTTCTTATGAAGACACAAAAAATAATAGCAGTGTTCGCGGCAGCCTTAATAGGAGCTGCTGCGCATGCTCAGACAGACTCGATAGAAGTTGATACAACATACACCCTCGGTGAAGTGACTGTCAACGGAATGCGAGTGATAAACAAGGTTGACCGTCAGGTGCTTCTGCCGACATCAACAATGAAGAAGCACTCGTCAAACGGATATGACTTGCTTAACAAAATGACGCTCAATGGTATAATAACCAACCCGGAAAGACAGGAGATAAGATCACTTAGAGGCGGCGGAGTGCAAGTGCGCATAAACGACATAAAGGCTAACCAGCAAGACATAACCGCACTTAGACCTGACGAAGTTGTAAGGGTTGAATATATTGACAATCCGGGCGTGAGATACTCCGACGGCAGCATAGACGCCGTAATCAACTTCGTGGTGAAGAGGCGCTACGCCGGATATGTGGGCGGACTCGGAACAATGCAGGCCTTTACAACCGGCTTCAACAACAGCAACGCTTACTTTAAGTATAATTACAAGAAATCGGAGTTCTGCATATACTACAACTTCAGTTACCGCGGATACGATGAGCGCAAGGTGGACAGCGAAAACACTTACTTTTTTCCCGATGGAACGCAGCGCCGGCGCCAATATTTAGGCTACAACACCGACTTCATGTACACCACCAATACGGTTCAGCTGGGTTACAACCTGGCTGAGCCCGACAAATACACCCTTAACGTCAGCCTTTACTATAACCAAAATAACACTCCCAAATACGGCTATAATCAGTTGGCTAAGGAGACATCCATGCCCGACTTGTATCTTTATAACAAGAAGTCGAAAAAAATGTACATCCCGTCACTCGACATCTACTGGTCGCTGAATCTGCCGAAAAAGCAAAACATAACGGCAAATGTAGTCGGAACATACATAGGCACGGACTACAATAATCTGTCGCGTAACTATCTTTTCAGCCAGTCGCCCGAGCAGTCGATGCAGGCAGACCCAGTGAACGACTATAGTTATTCTACTACGGGCCGTAAATACTCTCTTATCAGCGAGGCCATATATACAAAGAATTTCAATAGGGAAGTCTTTTCGGCGGGAGGCGAATATACCGTCAGCCACACAGACAATGCCTACAAGGGTGCAGTAAACACCGACGCCGTGCTCAATTCCAACAACCTTTATCTCTTTGCCCAACTTCAGGGTAAGCTCGGCGTATTCAACTATCAGGTGGGTCTTGGTGCCAACTATCTTGCCATTCATCAGGGCGACATAGGATTCAACAAGTGGACGCTGCGCCCGCAACTCAGCCTTTCGACCAAAATAACCGACAATCTTTTTGTAAGATATTCAGGGCGCATGAGCCAGCTTTCGCCTTCACTCTCGCAGCTGAGTGATGTGAGAAACCAGAGCGACGAACTGAACGCCAGCGACGGTAATACCGGGCTGAAGCCTTACACTGGTTACAGCAACAGCCTTACTGTAAGCTGGACCCGCCCGTTGTTTAACTTCCAGCTGTACGGAAGCTGGTATTACGCACCCGACATCATCATGACATCTTACATCCCTGAATTACAGGACGACGGCACATACCTGCTAATCAGCAAGCCAGAGAATCAGAAAAGTTTTAGCCGGAAGTCGCTCACTGCCTACTTTACGCTGCACGCCATAAGGGACATTCTCGACATTTCGCTCTACGGCGATTACTCCAACTACAGCAGTCGCGGACTTGCCTACTCCCACAACTACGATGCGTGGCGCTGGGGCGGTTCTGCTAACCTGATGCTGGGCAGATGGAATGTTTCAGCAAGTTTCTACACCGCACCGAAGAGCTATTTTGCCGAGTCTATGGGCAAGGGCGAAAACCAGTCGAACCTCAGTGTCAGCTATAAGTACAAAGACCTGAAGGTGGGTCTCGGTGTGTTGCTGCTCGGCTATCCCCAAGGATACGATTATGTGGGCAAGACCGACAGCAAGTATCTGCAGAGTACGTCGCACACATACATCAAGGACAACGGCAACATGGTTTACTTCACACTGTCGTATAACTTCAGCCACGGACGCAAATATCAGATGGAACGTAAAAAACTTCATAATTCAGACAACGACAATGGCATCAGGTAAAAATTTTTTCAGCAAATTACTGCAAGCCTTTAAGGGTAAGACGGAAGAAAAGCCGCAACGGGAGGACGACGGCCATGCAGGCAGCCGCAATGCTGTTAGTGACAACGACGACAGTTATGTAAGAATAATCGACGATGGCGGCGGAATAACCGTGGTGCTTGATGTGGAGCACGACAAGGTGCTTGCCATTGGCGAGAAATTGGGCGAAATAAACGAAGCGGCCTACATGAACGGATATAATTGGGACGCCCTGATAAGGCATTATCTCAAGAGCAATGCGCCCGACATACTCGAGGCAATGGACACCGACCCGGAGGCAGACCTCTATGCGGCTTGCTTCGAGGAGAGCGACGCCAACCGCGAAAGAGCCAAGCGGCTTGCCGACATGCTGGCCTCGCTGATTGATGACGAACAGGAGCTTTGCAGGATAGTGAGGGAAGAAGGCGACAAGATTAGCTGGGAATAGTCTTCTTCTCAACATCCCACTTCCACGCCGCAAGCTGCTCATACATACACAATGTATGCAGACAGAAAGCACATGAAAAATGTATTCTGTCTGCATTTGTATTTATATTTATATTATTCCCAAAGGAGTATGCTTTCGATAGCATCAGCTGTCGCAGCCCATGCGCCGCCTGCGCCATATCACAGTCTGTGCCACGCCCCTTACGAGCATGTACGCTATCATCGCCGCCCACAGTCCGTGGTTGGCGTAAGTGTCGCGCAAAAGGTAGTATAGGACGAAGAAAGTCAGCGTAGCCGCGAACATGGAGACAAGCATTCCGCGCGTCATGGTGCAGCCTATGAACACGCCATCCCATACGAATGCGGCCATGCCGGCCAGCGGGACGGCCAGCGCCCAGTAGCGGTAAGCGCCTGCGGCTGCCACGACAGATGGCTCGTCGGTAAGCAGCGAGAGGAATGGGTCGCCGCCCGCCCAGTAGGCGAGGGTGAACGCCGCTGCCATGCCGAACCCCCAGCGGAACAGGTGGTTCACCGTGTCGGCAAGCGCGGTGGTGTTGCGTGCGCCGTAGTAACGCCCGCTGATGGCCTCGCCGGCGTATGCAAAACCGTCCATTACATATGAGAACAGCAGGTAAAACTGCATGAGCAGGGTGTTTACCGCAAGCACGACCTCGCCCTGCCATGAGCCTGCCGATGTGAAGAACAGCATAACCGACACCAGGCAGAGCGTACGCAGGAAGATGTCGCGGTTAATGTTGAAGAAGTGTGCCATGGCAGTGCGGCGCCATACTCCGTTCCATGTGAAGTGTTTTTTCAGCTTGCCGTAATGTGTCGCACACAGTACGGCGCCCATTGCGAAGCCCGAATACTGTGCAATCAGCGTGCCTGCTGCCACGCCCTCGACCTTCAGGCCGAAGCCGAACACGAGCAATGTGCTCGCCGCTATGTTGACAACGTTCTGCACGATGGCCACCGCCATGGGTGAACGCGAGTTCTGCATGCCGATGAACCAGCCCGACAGGCTGAAGAGGCCGAGCATGGCCGGCGCGCCCCAAATCAGTATGTCGAAGTATGTCGTGGCAAGGCGTCTCACCTCGTCGGTGGGCTTCATTACGGCGAGCGCCGCCTCGCGCAGCGGCATTTGCAGGGCTATTAGTACCAGTGCAATGGCAATGGCTATGCCCAGCGAGCGTGCAAGCATGCGCAATGTCTCGCCAAGGTCGCGGCGGCCGAGCGCCTGCGACGTCATTCCGCTTGTGCCCATGCGCAGGAATCCGAATATCCAGTAAATCACGTTGAACATCATTCCGCCCACGGCTATTGCGCCTATGTACGCCGCTGAGCCGAGATGGCCCACTATTGCCACGTCGACCAGCCCCAGCAGCGGCACCGTTATGTTGCTCACTATCGACGGCAGGGCTATCTTAAGTATCTGTCTGTTACGGTTGTCCATGTCTTTCGGGCGGCAAAGGTAACACTTTAATTCAAAAGGCGGACCGCTCCGGACTGAAAAATAGTAATCTTTATGAAGTATCGGCAGTATGCGCCGGCCGGCCGTCAGCCTGCATATTAATAATGTACGTACCTTTATATATTATGGCAGTAATAATTTTTGTGCCTGTATTCTGTTGTTATACAATATTGCATTGCATGTCAATTTGTTATTTTATTTTTACAAATGTTAAGTAGAAAAACATGTTTTTATTTGTCCGTTTGAAATAAAATTGATACCTTTGCGCCAAAGTTGTATGAAAAAATAAAAAGCAAAACTGGCGTAAACTAGATTAAATTAATTAATATTGAGTAATAACTTAAACAAAATGTCAAATGAAAAAGAAAATTATTAATGTGTTTCTGATGGCACTTATATCGTTGGTTGCCGTCGGAACCGTAGTTTCTTGTAAAGACTATGAGGAGGATAACTACTCAGAGCTGAACGGGAAATTTACGAATTTGGATCAGCAGTTGAAGGATCAGATTGCAACACTTGAACAGGTAAAGCAGGATTTGCAGACCGAGCTTGACAATTTGGAGAAAGATTATCAGGCTGGTGATGCGGCTCTCGATGCTCGTATAGTTTATCTCGAGCAGACTATTATTACAATTAATGATCATATTACTAAATATGAGGAGATTGTAAATAATAATACTGCAAAAATAGACCAGATATGGAAGCTTTTGTATGATGGTTATGGTGAGTCTAATGCTATTGCAGACCTTGTATCTCGTGTGTCAACTAACGAGGATGCGATAACAAAGTTGAAAGAAATGCTTGAGAACTATGATGCAGAAGGTTGGAATGAAGCTGTTGAGAATGCTGAATATGCCAAGACTTTAGCTGAAACCAATCAAGCTGCTATTGAGGAGTTGAAATCTAAGTTTGGTGCAGGCAGTGATTATGACAAGGCACTTGAAGCTATTAAAGATGCTTTGTATCAAGGTGAAAATACTTGGCTCTCTCTTGACCAGTTTGTGAAAAATGAACTTGATAAATACAATGTTGTAGACGAGACAGAACTGAATAATGCACTTGCTGACATGGAAGCTAAGTATCAGACAGAATTGAAAGCTTTCCGTGACAGTATAAATGATGTTACTGCTAAGTTGGAAGCTCAGACTGCTGAACTGTATAATAAATTTGGTTTCCTTGAAAGTATAATCAACCAGTATGTATCAGGTGTGATAATTCAGGGTACAAACAATCCTGTGTATGGAACGTTCTCTCTTCCGTTCGGTATTAGCAGCAACGTACTTGCAGCTTATTATGGCAACATGAAGAATGGCGACGTGGCATTCCCCGTTACTGATCAGGATTCACGCTATGTAGGTAAGTATGTTTATAGCAAAGACGGTACCGGCAAAACTCTTACGGAGAAAGACCTTGAAATGCTTGCTTTGGCTGGTTCTATAGATAAGGTTGAGGTCCTTGCAAAAGATCATAATTATCTTGTTTCTGATCAAGAAGGTAACGCTGGTACGCTTTATCTGACAATCAATCCTGTTGGCGAAGATCATACAGATGCTATTCCTACTCTTGAAAATAGCGCAGGCACACAGTCAAAAGTCGCTCTTAGTTCGCTTAAGCCTTCGGTTGACCTTCTTACATTCGGATATACTCGTAGCGTAGCAAATGGTT
>DGYMR06203__coassemble_562_pt1 | contig 81626 bp, 57 predicted proteins | sample DGYMR06203__metabat2_low_PE_044 | metagenome-assembled genome bin DGYMR06203
CATGCCTTCTTTCCGCATCGACAGTTACAGCACAAAATATGGATGTGAGCCGTAGTGGAGACACGACAATAGTAAAAATCACCAATCCGAAGAAATACCTTATCCTACCGATAGAGGAAAGCCGGGACGAGTCTCATGTACTGCTTTCAACCGGTTCGCCGGCAGACATTTGGATGGATGTCAGGCTTGCTGACAAGAAAACGGACTATTGCGTGCCTTTCGCACTTGGGAACGGCAATAGTGCAACCGTGAAAATTCTCAATATAGCTCCAGACGCGCTAGCATTGAAGTCGCTGCAAATGTCTGACACCTGGAATGTCGAGAACACAGACTATTACCGTCCGATATATCACCACACACCGTCTTACGGATGGATGAATGATGCCAACGGAATGGTTTACAAAGACGGCGAATACCACCTTTACTTCCAATATAATCCTTATGGTTCTAAATGGGGGAACATGCACTGGGGACATGCTGTAAGCACTGACCTGATGCATTGGAAGGAACTTCAGCCCGCCATTGCACGCGACACTTTAGGGCATATATTCTCAGGTAGCTCTGTCGTTGATTACGGCAATACCGCAGGATACGGCAAAGGTGCAATCATAGCCCTTTATACATCAGCCAGCGACAAGAACGGGCAGATACAGTGCATGGCCTACAGCACTGACAACGGCCGGACATTTACAAAATATGATGGCAACCCCATACTCAGACCTTATGACGGAATCAAAGACTTCCGCGACCCTAAGGTGTTTTGGCATGAGCCTGCCAAGGCCTGGTATATGATAGTCTCTGCCGACAAGGAGATGCGCTTCTACAAATCGGACGACCTTAAAAGGTGGACATATATCAGCAGTTTCGGACGTGGCTATGGTATGCAGCCGTGCCAGTATGAGTGCCCCGACTTCGTACAGCTCCCGGTCAACGGCGACAAGAGCGACATGAAATATGTAATGCTGATGAATGTAAATCCCGGTTGTCTGTTCGGCGGCAGTGCAACTGAGTATTTCGTAGGAGACTTCGACGGGAAAAACTTTACTTGTATTGATGATCCACATGTACCGAAATGGCTCGACTACGGCAAGGACCATTATGCGACAGTATGCTTCTCTAACACAGGCGACCGTGTTATAGCATTGCCTTGGATGAGCAACTGGCAATATGCAAACGTAACACCAATAAAACAATACAGAGGTGCCAATGCCTTGCCGCGCGAACTTTCGCTTTATACTAAAGACGGCCATTATTACGTAGCGGCAAATGTAGCTCCAGAAGTAAAGAGTATAAGAGGAGAAACAAATATCATTGAAGATTTAAAGACCAGTGACAACGTTGAATACAAGACTGTCGCATCCGGTTGCGACGGAGCTTTTGAGATTGAGTTTGACGTTATCCCGGCTGCAGACGGTAAGGCAGGTATAGAAATTTACAACGACAAGGACGAAAATACTCGGATTTATCTTGACCTTAAGCAAATGCGCGTTGTCATGGACCGTACAGAAAGCGGACTTACCGACTTCGGCGAACTGGCAGAGCCCCATGACATAGAAAAAAAAGCTGATGCGGAAAGAATTAGCAATGGCGGACAGCCAATGCGCATGGTTAATGCTGTAAATTATAAGAACGACTTTGCCCTCGGCACATGGGCTCCGCTGAATCTCTGTGAAGGCAAGACATATCATATTGACATCTTTGTCGACAAATGTTCCGTCGAACTTTTTGTTGACGGCGGACGCATTGCCATGACAAACCTGGTATTCCCGACAAAGCCTTATGATTCAGTTAAATTCTTTTCAGAGAACGGCCAGTCAGCTTTCAAACAAATAAAAGTTTATAAACTTAAAATGTAAAACACGGCAATCATGAGAAAAATCTGCACAATCATGGCAGCTTTGCTGATTTCAGCTACAGCTGTTGCCGCACAAAAGACCATACGTGTATGCACGGACAATACAGACTTAGTTCTGCAAGTCAACAATAACGGACGCTTATACATGGTCTATCTCGGCGACAAGCTCATTAACGCTTCAGACGTTGACAAATTTGAGTGGACTATGGACACTGGCTCAGACGCCAGTGTAAGCCAAAGGGGGCATGAGGCTTACATGTGTTCAGGCGGCGAAGACTTCTTCGAACCCGCACTTGGCGTGACACATGCTGACGGCAATAAGACGACATACCTCTATTATAAAGACTCGCAAGTAAGGGCTGTCAACGGAGGCAATGAAACAATCGTAACGCTTGCAGACAACAAGTATGACGTTGAGGTGCGCCTTCACTACATCGCTTATCCCAAGCAAAATGTGTTTAAAGTATGGAGCGAGATTACTAATCACGAGAAAAAGGAAATATCTCTTTGGAAGTATGCCAGCACCATGTTGTATTTCAATTCTCAAAAGTATTTCCTGACCAACTACCATGGCGACTGGGCGCGCGAAGCACAGCCGGCTGTGCAGCAGTTGACTTACGGAAAGAAGATTATCGACACCAAGCTGGGTACAAGAGCAGCCATGCACTCACAGCCTTTCTTTGAACTTGGATTTGATATGCCTGCTTCTGAAAACATCGGACGCATGATGCTTGGAACCATAGCATGGACGGGCAACTTCAGATGTACTTTTGAAGTTGACAATGTCGGCGGACTGCGTGTAATTCCTGGTATAAACCCTTATGCGTCGGCATATAAGCTGAAACCCGGCAAGACATTTGCCACACCTGAATTCATATTTACGCTAAGCAACAACGGCTCAGGGGAAGCAAGCCGCAACCTCCATGACTGGGCACGTCTGTACCAGCTCAAGGACGGTACGGGAGACCGCATGACCTTGCTGAACAACTGGGAAAGTACCGGGTTTGACTTCAATCAGGGAAGTCTGGCCGATGTGATGAAAGAAGCGAAAAAACTTGGAGTAGACATGTTTCTGCTTGATGACGGATGGTTTGCCAACAAATATCCAAGGAACAATGACAAGGCCGGCCTGGGTGACTGGGAACCTAGCCATTCAAAACTGCCTGACGGCATCAAAGGCCTTACCAATGCGGCCGACGAAGCCGGCGTGAAGTTTGGTATATGGATTGAGCCTGAAATGGTAAATCCTAAAAGCGAACTGTTCGAGAAACATCCTGACTGGGTCATCATGCAACCGGGACGAGATACTTATTACTATCGAAATCAGCTGGTGCTTGACCTCGCAAATCCAAAGGTTCAGGACTATGTGTTCAGCGTAATAGACAATATCCTGAAAGAGAACCCGGGTGTGGCTTATTTCAAATGGGACTGCAACAGCCCTATTACAAACATCCATTCGCCTTACCTGCAGGAGAATCAGGAGAATCTTTACATTGAATACGTACGAGGTCTTTACAATGTGCTTCAGCGCATAGCCAAGAAATACCCCGAAGTGCCGATGATGCTGTGCTCTGGCGGCGGCGCACGCTGCGATTATGAGGCTCTCAAGTATTTCACGGAGTTCTGGTGCTCTGACAATACTGACCCGTTTGAGCGTATTTACATCCAATGGAGCATGTCTAAATTCTTCCCTGTAAAAGCTATGGCCTCTCATGTTACAGAGTGGAACAAGAACACAAGCATGAAATTCAGGCTCGACGTTGCAAGCATGTGTAAACTTGGATTTGATATAGACATGGCATCCCTTTCGCCTGACGACTATAAACTATGCCAAGTGGCTGTGGCCAACTATAAACGGCTGAAACCTGTCATTCTTGACGGCGACATGTATAGGCTGGTGTCGCCCTACGAATGCAACCATGCGGCGGTCAGCTATGTGGCAAAAGACAGGAAGAGAGCCGTGGTTTTCGCCTATGACCTGCATCCGCGTTATAAGGAACCTGTGCTTAATGTAAGGTTGCAGGGGCTAGACCCGTTACAGACTTACAGCATTAAGGAACTTAACTTGACAGAAGGTCAAACCGGCTTCTCCAGTTCATTCACAGGCGATTATCTGATGAAGGTCGGACTCAAACTGTTCTCTGCCTCAGACGGTTCAAGCCGTGTACTTGAACTTGAAAGCATGTAAGTCACCATGTATTATAAGTAAAGACTATAAAGTTGTGGAAATGAATACTTATTTATAACTGATTATTTATTCAGCTGTATTGGTTATAAAAACATTTCACTTCCACAACTTTTCTTTGATATTTCCTCATACCTGGTCCAGGTTAAATAAACAACTTCCAATAATAGAGCAACCCCATCACCGCCTCTAATTTTTGACTCTGCAGTGATTTAATGTTTATACAAGTACTGGAATATCACTAAAGAATATACCAGCATGGCGATAACGGAAGCTTCTGTCCCCAAAGTAATAAAAACGTTGCACGACAAGACTAAAAATAGTCATTATCCCACAGTCTTAGATCACACACGGACGGGTATATCGCATGCTTTTTTCAACCCGTAAGCAAAATATTTGCAGAACCAACCAAGAATAAAGGAAATTTCTATTAAATTTGCATTTGGCACTGAAGTGAATATTTTAAGTAACTTATTGATGCTCACCCATAAAGAGTACTAATAATATTTTACTTCCACAACATTTTCAAGTGTCTTCTTATATCGGACTCATATTAATAATAATGTCTACCTTTGCACCACTAAAAGCACATGATTTAAACAAAGAATAAAAGCACATGATGACACTACTTGAGGCAATCGACGCGCGCCACAGCGTGCGCAGATATATAAGCAAAAGGCTGGAGCAGGACGTGTTGGACGCGCTTCAGGCTAAGATTGACCAGTGCAACCGCAAGGGGCGGCTGCACATACAGCTCGTGCTCGACGAGAAAAAGGGCTTCAGCGGACTGTTCGCTTACGGCGCTTTCTCGGGCGTAGAGAATTATATTGTAATGGCAGGCGAGAAGGCCGACGACCTCGACGAGCGCGTGGGCTATTACGGCGAGCAGATAGTGCTGCTCGCACAGCAGCTCGGACTCGGCACCTGCTGGGCAGGACTGTCATACCGTAAGGTGAAAGGGACGTTCAACCTGGCCGACGGAGAGAAGGTTGCCTGCATGATTTCGCTTGGATATCCCGACGACCCGGGGCGCAAGCTGAAGCGCAAGACGGTGAACGACGTGAGCAACGCCGGCGAAACCACGCCCGCATGGTTCGAGGCAGGCGTGCGCGCCGCGCTCAAAGCCCCTACGGCCATCAACCAGCAGAAGTTCTACTTCGAGTATGCAGGCATGCACGACGGCACGCATTTGGTAAGGGCGAAGCGCCTCTTCTCAGTCGTGGGATACACTAAAATGGACCTGGGCATAGCCCGGCTGCACTTCGAGATAGGCGCAGGCAAGGAGAATTTCAAATGGATTAAATAAAGTTAGTATGAAAAAGATTATCTGTTCGCTGCTCTTTATGGCAGCCATGGTTTCGTGCACGCAGCAGGCGGAAACCCCGACGGCAAAGACCGACGACGCCGAAGTAGTGGAAAAAGTGATGATGTCGAGGCGCAGCATACGCCAGTACACCGACAAGCGGATAAGCCGCGACACGCTTAACCGCATACTCGAGTGCGGCATAAACGCGCCCAACGGCCAGAACCGCCAGGCATACGAGATACGCGTGGTCGACAACCCGGAACTCCTCGCGGAAATAACCGCCGCCGTGGTGAAAGACAACAAGGATAACGCACCCAAGAACGGAGCCAAAAACATATTTGCAAACGCCACGTGCGTGGTGTTCATCGCCAACGACACCACATACGACGTGTCTCAGGTTGACTGCGGACTACTCGGCGAGAACATCATCCTCGCCGCATGGGCAAGGGGCATCGGCTCCTGCTGCATGGCACACCCCGTACGCCTGATGAAGGACAGCAAGTCGTGCGCACCGTACATAGAAAAACTCGGCTTCAGCAAAGACTATAACCTGCTGTACTGCATCGCCATGGGCAACCCTGACGAGACGCCTGGCGCAAAGCCGCGCAAGACCGACAAGATACGCTTCATAGACTGACGCGAAAGACAAGCAAACGAGATTTGTTACTCTTACCCCAATTATACGTCGGCTACCACACGGTAAGCAAAAAACAAATCATATTTACACTACGTGTATAATTAAAATGGATTATTTAGTCGTCCCTTAAGAATATCTTTTTCTGTTGATATTTAGTAATTTAGTCTATAAAATTCTTTGATAAATCTGCAAGTTTTAGTACCTTTAGGTCAAGAAACTTGCAGATTTTATGATTAAAAAGACGAATAATATCCCATCTTTATTCAGTAGCCTTTCAGACATGCTGAATCAATCTCACCCACTTTACCAGTTAGCAGACAAAATAGATTGGGAAAAATTTGAAACAGCCTTTCAACCATTATATTGTCAGGACAATGGCCGTCCCGGCAAACCAATTCGTTTAATGTGTGGTATGCTCATCCTAAAACACCTTCGTAATCTGTCAGATGAGTCATTGGTGGAACAATGGAGCGAAAATGCTTATTATCAGTATTTTTGTGGCATGCAAGAGTTCACTCCGTATGCCACATGTGCCTCTTCAGAATTAGTCCATTTCCGCCAACGTATCGGTGAAAAGGGAGTTGAACTTATCTTTCAAGAAAGCATTCGTGTGAATAACGAGAATGATGATGACCACCATCATGATACAGCCTTTATTGATTCAACAGTTCAGGAAAAGAATATCACTTACCCCACAGATGCAAAGTTGCATAAAAAGATTGTGAAGAAAGTTCTTGGTCTCGTGAAAAAACTGGGGCTTCCTCTGCGTCAAAGCTACACCTTTGTGCTGAAGCAAATCTATCGTGACCAGCGTTTCCGGAATCACCCCAAAAACAGGAAAAAAGCCCTTAGGGCAGACAGGCGTTTACGTACAATAGCCGGAAGATTAGTCAGGGAGTTGAAGCGTAATCTTAAAGAGAATCACAACTACGACAAATTGCTCGAACTCTTTGAGACCATTCTTTCCCAAAGACGTAATAGTCGGAAAAAGATATATTCCATTCATGAACCTGAAGTACAATGTATCAGCAAGGGTAAAGAACATAAGAAATACGAATTTGGCAATAAGGTATCCATAATACGTTCTGTTACAGGCATTATTCTAGGTGCTATGTCCTTCCGCTATGAATATGACGGTCATACCATCGAGTCTTCCTTAGAACAGGTAGAACGGTTAACCGGGCGAAAAATCAAACTGTTGGCAGGTGACAGAGGATACAGAGGCAAAAAGGAAATTAACGGGACAAAGATTATGATTCCCGACGTACCTAAGAAATCAGACAGCCGATATCAGAGGTTGAAAAAACACATGCTTTGCTGCAAGCGCGCAGGTATAGAACCGACAATAGGTCACTTAAAGTCGGATTATCGTTTGGGCCGCAACTTTTATAAGGGTGTGGTAGGAGATGCTGTGAACGTACTTCTCTCGGCAGCAGCATATAACTTCAGAAGAGCGATGAAAGCTCTTTTGGGCATGCTTCAAAAAATATGCGAGATACTGTACTTGAACAATATCTCGCAAAAATGGGCTTTTTAAGGGCCGACTACATAATAATACGGTTTGCCGTCGCGCATGAACCGTCCGTTGTCAATCGTCACGAATCTGCCCGACGGCTGCACGTTGCGCCCCGCAACGCCAGGCACCACGCTGCACAAGCCTAACGCAGCGCACATCAAAATAGATTTGTACATAAACTTATTTATTGGTTTTTTATTATTCCTACAAAGGTACGCCAACAAAATCGTATTGCACGATACAATTTTACCAGATGCTGATACAATGTTTCCACCTGCAAAAAATACGTAGGATGACGGAACGGGCGCAACCGGACACAACGGTGCAAGCAGGAAACAACCAAACATGTCCGTATTAGCCGAAGTACAAGCCACATCATGCAATTGCGGAGAAATGTCAAGGCTAACGAGAATTTAGCAATCAAAAGCCATATACTGCCCATGGTTACGACACGGATATAAGCCGTATCCAACCAGACAAATTCAATGCAAATAAAACTTACGGACACACAAAAACACAAGTTTTGTTAAAGTCATTAATAAAAAATCAGTATCTTTGTGCCAATATAAGAAACGATGAAAAATTTGAAAATAATACGAAAATTCTGCTTTATTGCTATTTTATCCGCCGTCACAATGTCTGCCGTGGCCCAAGGATACCATTTCAAATCAATAGACAAAAGATTTGACGATACCGCACGACAACTTGCCAGACTTGATTTTGAAAACAAACGTGAACAAATAACAGACGAACAACTACGGACGCTAAACAAGATAGCAGACAGCCTGAACGACAAACAATTAAAGGCAAGGGCCATTTATTGGAACGTACGCTCACGGTACATAGACGCATCTCCGACAGAATGCATAAAAATACTCGAAAAGGCGCGCGCCATGGCGTCAGCCGAACATGACTACGACCTGGCATGCATAAAATACCAGCTTGCAGGGAACTATGAAAGGACAAGCAATTACCTCAAGGCATACAACCTTCTTAACGAGACACTGCCGGTATTCGAGAAATACGGAGACCACTTTTACCACGGCAACGCAAGCCTGCTGATGGCACAACTATTCATCGACATCAACGACCCGGAAAGCTCGAAGAAATATCTGGAAATAGCCGAAAAGGAATATGCCAAGGCTAAATTCCCGCTGAACAGGATATATTTCTTCAAGGCTTTGCTTGCCGGCACCCCCGACAAGACACGGTATCTGAAGATGTCTGTACGCGACGGCGGCGACCAGGACTGGGGCATGACGCTGCAGGCATACACAAGTATAACTGACATATTCATCAATCAGGACAAGCTCGACAGCGCCATGGTTTATTCGAGGAAAAGTTACGAACTGCTAAAAAACAAGGCGCCCGACAACAGTTTCTTTTGGACATTGTACAACATCAGCCACGTAAAAGTGTTATACGCAATGGGTAAATACAAAGACGTGGAAAGAATCATGCTCAAGGAAGAGGGCAAAGCTTCAAAAAACAACGAGAAGAAACTGCTGATAGACGTTTACGACTATCTATGGAAGACCTACGAGAAACTTGGCGACAAAGACAAGGCATACCATTACCTGAAACTCTATGCCGGGACTTTCTTCCAGGACAACGTAGAGTCAAGGCAGCACGACATACAAAAGGCACAGGCACGCGAGGCCATTGCCAGGCACAACGACACAATAAAAATACTTGAGCAGGATGCCGAACTTAACAAGAGGTACATGGTACTGGTGGTTCTGTTCACGGTTGTCGTCCTGCTTGTCGGACTTGTGCTTTTCCTCTATTTCTACCAGCGATACAAGATAAAGAAAGTGGAAAACCGCGAGCTGCGCAACAACCTGAGACAGGAATCCCTTATACACAACATGAACCTGAGGAACTTTAAGCGTGACATTAAACAAAAAGAATGTGAAATAAGCTCGTCAACACTACTGCTTGCAAACAAAAACGAAGTTCTGCAACAGATCAGCTTAATAACAAAGAAGTTTTCAGACAACGGCAAGATTCCGAAAGAATATGTCGAACAGGTTAATGCCGTAATAGGAGACAGTCTCAGGAATGATGACGAATGGCAGCGCTTCAAGCTGCATTTCGACAGCGTGCATCCCGAGTTCTTCATAAAACTAAAGGCCAAATGCAGCGAACTCACAGAAAACGACCTGCGCCTCTGCGCATATATAAGAATAGGCATGAGGGCCAAACAGATTGCAGAAATGCTGTCGGTAAGCCCTGACAGCGTAAACAGCAACCGCTATCGCCTGCGCAAGAAATTAGAAATAAGCAAAGGCGAGAGTCTTGACGACTTTATAAGAAATATATGACAACTAATACAATTATATGTATGGAATAAATGCTTATAAAAGAAATGCGTGGGACAGACATCCGTTCCACGCATTTCTTCATGCCAACAAACATCCAGATGAGATCTTCATGTTAATTCTAATCCGTCAAAGTCAGAACATTCAAAAAACGATTTTGCGCCCATTTTGTATATATACGCCCTTTGCCGGATTTGACACACGGACGCCACCAAGCGTATAAAAAGCATCGTCGGTCGACGTTTCAACAACACCATCAACAATGTCTATTCCAGAAGTCACACCCTTGATTTCCGTCTTGTCGGCATTTGCCACCAAGCCGTTCTTGTCTAACAACAACACTGCGACAGACACATTCTCTCTCCTTACCACATTTTCAGGGAAACTTAATACCGTGTTGTGCGTGTAGAGTTCGCCCTCTTCAACGGTTTCAGGCAGTATCCCACCCTCCCCTTTCAAGTCAGGATAAATTCCTCTTGCCACATCATTATACCACATCTGGTCGGCAGGAATCACTGACGGTTTATCTTCAAAGCCGCCCATCTCTCCGTTGCCACCGCCTGCATAGTAATTAACCTGGCTGTAAGCGACAATCTGGTCTTCTGATATTCCAGGGTCATCACTTGAAACGTGCACATCGTCTTCAATCAGCACATAAGCCAGGCGATAATCCGCATTTTCAACTTTCTCGGAGAAATACATGTCAGTATGTACGTTTATCTCATCCGTCGCGGCGTCATATTCGGCGGTAACCATTACTCCGTTATTATTCTTCTCAGCTTCCCTTATCCTTGTATAATACATTTCAATATTTGCCGGGTCGCCTGCCGTCAGCACATTACGGTTCACTACACAATTGGGGAATCCGCCCATTCCAAAGTTATCCATCAACCCTGACAGATAGTCTTCAACGCCTATCCTCATCGGGTCGTAAGAATCTCCGTGGACGGCAATGCCAATAAAAGACCCGGGGTAGTTAGTGTTCATCTTTTCCATGCTTACTATCCCGCGCACGCACCAGCCGCACCATGTGCCTGTAATCTCTTCAGCCACAATCTTCCATGGATATGCCGACACGCGTCCTGATACGCCGGTACTGTCGGCACCACTCTTCACCCACGCCTTGTAATCAAGAGTCTCGTTGCGGTCTATGTCGAACTTCTTGTCAAGTGTGAAATCAAACTTCATGCCCGGTTCAAGTTCGGACGCATACGTCTGCTCGTATCTTTCCCCGTCAATCTCATAACCAATGGTGTACCCTGTAACCTTATCCTTGCCTGCGGCAAACACCTTTCCGCTGAAAGCCATCTCGCCATAAGTATTTACCACCCTGCCGAAACCAAGCTCAATCCCTACGCTTGAAGCCACTCCTACAAATATGTCGTCAATATAAAGACACGTTTTATCCTTACTATCGTTGACAAAAGCCAGATATATGGTTTTTCCTTCATATGCGGCAAGGCTCACACTATGCTCTGTCCATGCAAAAGTTTCCTTGCTCACAGAGAAAAGAGGAACCGACTTGTCGAAATCTTCCGGCGACGTACCTGTTTCAGACAAATACACCTTGTAGCCGTCGCGATAGTCCTTGTCGCTTGCACGTGAGCGCCACGACAGTACTGCATCGGCCGACTCGATGCTAATCGCTCCAGTAACCATCCAGTCGTCAGACTGTCCTGCATTCTTATACCATGAGGTACTGCAAGCCACTTTGTTGCCGTCATCACCTTCGTCTGTCACAATCCATGGCACACCTACTTCAAATCCAAGGTTTTGCATGTCTGTAGACGGCGTGCGCCCGTCTACATCGTGCAACGTAAAGCCTTCCGGAATACCGTCGGTAAAATCCGTGGCGAAATATGTATTTTGTGCCGTAACTGCATTTGCCGTCAGCAGCATCGCACATATAAATAAAGATTGTTTTTTCATACGGCTCATTTGTTTTTATTTTATTATCACTTTCCTTGTTGTATTACCCTTACGCACAATGTATATGCCTTTGCCGCAAACACCGCTGACTTTGCGTCCGTCGAGCGTATATACTTGAACGGCTGCCCCGCTGTCGTGTTCCTGGTTAACTACGCGTATGCCGACCGATGGATCAAGGTAAATCACACATTCGTCAGAAAATTCTGAATCAGAACCTTCGCCAAAGGCCTTCACCGCAAAAGAATAATAAGTGCCTGTCTTAAGATTCTCGAACAGGTACGAAATATCCTTGACGCCGTCAACGGAAAGCGTGTCAACATGTATGAAGTCTTTATCCTCAACTTCTCCTTCCTCTATTTCGGGCGTTCCGCTAACAGCTATCTCGCGCGCATCGTCAAACAGGCCTTCAGCATCGCCCCTTACCACTGCCACAGTATCAATAAAAGCCATCCCTGTATTTGTTGACACGCATATGCTTGTCTTTGAAATACCACTTTGGAATCTGAAAACAAATGTCTGTGCCATACTTTTTATGCGTGTTTTACCTTCCATGCCGTTGGCACTTACAGTAAGTACAGGCTGGCTGCCCTCCATTGACTTAACCCTGACAGCCACAGCAAACTTTCCGTCAAAACGTTTCAGATTAAGCTCGGGAAGCGCCAGCGTACCACCTGCCGAAGTTTTCCCTATACAGCACCATCCGCCAGCCTGGAACACGTTTGTGCCGCTCCATCCCTGCGTTACAGTATAATCATCCAATTCATCGCTAATGTCCTTACTGTCCGGAGCATCTTCACTGCCTACCGCCATCAGCGCAAATCCTTCTTCAAGAGCATTTGCCTGCATAGACCTGAAATCAAGCGTGTACAGATTAAGTGCATATTCACCAGCCTTGTCAACTGCGTCCCAATAAGCCATGAAACTGTCGCTGCCCGTCTGTTCGGCCCTGAGTCCATCGGCTTTCTTCAAATGGTTCACCCTGAAGTCGAAGCTCATCATTCCATCTTCGCCCTTGCTTATCGACGTAACCCACTTGTCAAGAGTTTCGCCTGTATACGGCTTTGCCGCTGGAACAGACTCATCGGTGAAGCTGTCGTTGCCCAACGCATTAGGATACACGTCGTATTTTTCAGTTTCCCTTTTTAAAACTTCGTTGTAGCCCAACTCGTTGTCTGCCGCCACAATGTAGTATCGCGGATGGTCGGTGTCATCGTTTACGACATTCCCTATCCATTTTGCCTCGTTGTATGCAACATGCGTTATTACCATACCGCTTTCGGGGATATGGCTGTCCCATCCTTCCTTTTGCCTGTTTTCAAGCAAATAGAACTCATCAGGATCGGAAGTAGTCAATAAATAAGCCTTTCCCGTCTCTGACAGTGGACCTAATGTAAGACCATCTTCCGGCTCATCAATTTCCTCAGGAGTTATCCATCCTAACGTCATACGTTCAAAGGCTGTGTATGCTGGTGGAGTTCTGCTGTCATTGTTGTAAGCTCCATAATCCATTATGTCATATCTGCCTAACTTGTAGTCAGAGCCATCGGTCGTGTTGTAATGGTCGGCAAGTCCGAGCACGTGCCCGAATTCATGGCACACGGTGCCAATGCCGGCCGAACGCGTGCCGCTGTTTCCGTCAAGTTCTGCCGAGCAGGCATAAGTATCTATCGCCTTTCCGTCAAGAGTCAGACTCATTCCCCATGAAGAAAGTTCAAACATGTGCGGCCATATTGCGTCAGCACCAGCTCCGGCGTTCTGTCCGTATCCGGCATAAATTACATATACCATGTCTACTTTCCCGTCGCCATCTCCATCATATTCGGAAAAGTCAACCCCGTATTCGGATTTTGCCAGATTGCAGGCTTCGTAAATCATATCACCGGCGTTTACGTCAGTTCCTCCAAAATATTCGTCACGCCCGTAATAAGACGCAGTACGGGACAACGTTATTGGGCCAACTACGTCAAACTGCGGTTCAAACTGTCCATAAGACTGTGAATAATAGTAATCGCGCGCACTACCAGTTGCCCCGTCTTCGCTAAATCCTTCCTCATTCAGCATCCTATGGTGTAAATCCTTGTCGAGCGTAAACTTCGTATCAACAAACTCAACGAGCAACACCAAACAACGGCCCTTACCTTTTACCGGAAAATTGCCAATCTGAAAACGTGACGCCTTACCGTCTGAAACCGCTGATGCAGGTGTGCCCACCGCCATGACTCTCGCAGCCGTCTTTACAGGCTGCAAGTCCGCAGCTTTTTCCAACTTGCCTACATAACTTATTTCATATACCTGACGCATTTCCGGATCGTGTGCCACAGGAGAACCTTCATACGTCAAACGTCCATCAACTCCTTGCACAGCATAACGGTAGGCACCTGCCTCGTCTTGCACCAAGGGGTATCCGTCCGTAGTCATACAATAATGGTTGCGCTCGTCGCCCACCATATAAAATGTCAGCACCGTTCCATCGGGCTGCCTTACTTTGATTTTTCCCCGATACGCAGGCACCGCCAACATCTTAGCCGCCAACAAAAGGCAAAAGAAAATAAGACATGTTTGTTTCATTTTATAAAATTTAAAAGTTAATGCTGCAAAATTAATAAATAAAAAAACAACTTAAAATACCGATTGACACAAAAATACGACTAAAAACAACAGATAAATATAGAAAAAAACTGACAGCAAACGTTTCAACACGTTTTCAGACCATTTTATCCAATCATTTTTTCAAAAAAGTCAATCATGCAATAATGAGAAACACTAAACTTAAATTACCACGAATTTACAATTCAAGGTATCACTATACCTTAATATTATTATAAGATAAATACAAAAAAGGACACGCAAACAACAGATAAAGAATTTTAAATGAATACCTATGATACATAGTAAAGTATTATTTTAAACCCATGCACATTAATTGACCACAACTTTATACAGACACCGACAATCAAAAAAAATGGAATCAGATGACAACCGTATTCTTGTTTATTACTATATGTTTCCCAACATTTCCTAATACAACGGCTAATCCCAAAATAATATTTCAATGGAAACATATACAAATACATTTCAAATAAGAACATATTTATATCAAAAAATACACGAAATGTAAGTAAAATGTCGAAAAACATATAGATAAAAACTGACAACGGTTATTTTCCCTTATAAAAACAAGCAAAAATTAAACTTAAATTTATAAATTCGCAAAAACAATTATAAAACTTTTACGTATAACAGTTCTCAAAAGTTAAGTAACATGAAAAAGAAGATTCATTACCTTTTCTTGGCTTTTCTATCACTTTTGTCCGTTTTGCCAGGACAAAGCATAGCCCAAGAAACAAAAATCGCCTATGCGATGAACGACAATGAAGAATCCGGCAAAGGTATTTACTCGTTTGAGTTGTCCGACACTATCAAGGATCTGAAACTCATCCAGCCAATGAGTTTCGAATGGGTAAGCGGTGGCCTGCTTGTCGGAGACACATATTATTATATGGAATACCGGCAGACTTACAACGGCTACGAATCCATCGGATTCTACTCTTACGACATGGAGAGCAAATCCGTAAAACAGATTGCCGACTATGGCTCTACGTACCAGGGGCCTATTGCCTGCTGTCTTTCATACGATTACCAGCAAGGCGTGATGTACGGACTAAACGGTTTCAACGGAGGCGACAACCTTGTAAAGATTGATTTGGAAACTGGAACCATATCAAACGTGGGCAAACTTAAGTTCGACGTCCTGTGCGACGCTGCGAAAAATTCCAGCATGGAAGAAAAGATACACGTAATGACAAGCACCTACGACGGCGAACTATACGGTGTAAGCTATTGGGGCGCACTATATAAAATAAACCAGTACACGGCACAATGCCAATACATAGGAACGCTCGACTACAACCCGGGCGACGCCTTCATGTACACATCCGACTGCCTCTTCTACGACAACGACACGAACCAGCTGTACCTGCGCTTTGCCACTTACAACTGGGACACGGTATCATGGCTGTATGAAATAGTCAAGATAGACAAACAGACCGCAAAGGTTACGCCCTTTGTATCATCTACCGAAACCAACGGACTTAACTGCATCAGCGTTCCGTTCACGGTAGCAGAGGCCAGCGCTCCGGCCAAAGTGCAGAACTTAAGCGTAGCATGCGGCAACGAAGGCGCACTCGAAGCAACTGTGGAATGGGACAATCCCGACAAAACCTACGGACGAGGCGGAACATTGGAAGAACTCGACTATGTTCTTGTTTACCGCAACGACCTTCTCATAGACTCCATCACCAACCCTACAATAGGCGGACACCAAGTATGGAATGACGACAATATAACCGAACGCGGATACTACACCTACCGCATTGTGCCCGGAAACAGCATGGGACGCGGCGACAGGGCGACAACCGGAACATACGTGGGCAAAGGAGACCCACTGCCGGTGGGCGACCTTAAAGCAGAGCGCAACGGCGACGGAGTTAAACTTAGCTGGACTGCTCCTACCGAAGGACGCCTGGAATCTTACATCGACGTGTCAACACTGAATTACGACATAGTAAGGTTCAAGGACAGCGAGACAACCGGAGAAACCATCGCCCAAGGCGTAAAACAAACAGAATACGTGGACAACAGCCTGACTGAAATGGCCCGTTACACCTACATGGTCACGCCTAACACCGACAATGCCAAGGGTGACTCTGTAAAGACCGAAACAGAAATATTCGGCCCGGCGTTCACATTACCTCACACATTCGGATTCAACAGCAACGACGAGTTCCTGCTTTGGACCACCATCGACGCTAACGGCAACTACTATACATGGCAATGGACGTCTGGCGGCTTCGGCTCACCACAAGGCGCAGTGTGCAGGTACAACTACGACGAGCTTGCCGCTGCCGACTGGCTTATCTCGCCACGCATAAAGTTCGAAGCCGGCAAACGCTACAAAGTAACCTTCGACGCCACACCGGGCAGCAAGAAAATAATAGAAACACTGGCCGTTTCGTTCGGAAAAGGCACCGACATGGCCCAACAAGACAGCATCAACCAGTTTGAAATCATATCCGACAAAACCGTCAGGCTGCGCGCCAACCTGCCTGAGATACAGGCTGACGACGAATACAACATAGGATTCTTGTACAGAAGCTACCACCAGCCGAACTACAACCTCACTTTAAGTAACATCGAAATCAGCGAAGACCACGAAGGATACGTTGAAGGCACCGTAGCTTGCGGAGGCAAGCCTGTCGCAGGCGCAACAGTCTTGGCCAACGGAGGAGAGTTCGTTGCTACTACTGACGAAAACGGTAAATATAAGCTAAACTACCTCCCTGCAGGAGAGCACCATATAGACGCATTTGCATTAGGCTACGAAAACGTTTCAGTTACAGTAAACGTAACCGAGCTGCAGACAACGACTTGCGACATACAGCTCACCGCATTACCGGAATATACAGTCAAAGGAACAGTGAAAGACGTTGTAGGCGACCCGGTTGCCGGTGCAAAAGTTGTACTCAGCGGATACGACAATAAAGAAACAGAGACCGCAACCGACGGAAGCTTCTCTATCGAAAACGTATTCAAGAACAACAATTACAGCATAACCGTAAGCAAGAACAAGCTGCTCGACTCACAAAAGAACTTCGGCGTTGAAGCTGAAACCGACCTCGGCACGATTGTGCTTGAAGACAACCAGAAGCCGGCAGGCAAGATAAGCGTAACCGAAGACGGACAGGTAGCGGAAGTCTCATGGAAGGCTCCTGCTAACGACGCCGTAGTACAACGCATCGACGACGGCACACTGACAACAGCAGTTGGAATAGAGAGCAGCACCGAGAACACCATGTTCGGAGTTGTCAAACGCGAGCCTTCATCGGTAACAGGCGTTGAATTCTACATTGACGGAACAGCCTCTGTAACCCATTACAGCGTAAGGCTGAACATATTCGACCTTGACGAAAACGGCGAGCCTACCGACAAACTCTTGTACCAGAACACATACGTGCCCGCTACCGACGGACAATGGAACTCTTACACGTTGCCGGCACCGGTTGACGCTCCCAACGGATATTACATAGCCCTGTCGTCGTACGACTACATGCTGGTAGGCATCGACGGAGCTGGTGACTCGGAGAAGTGGCCGTTCGTTGAGGGTGTTAACTGCTTCACGCCCGACTATACATCAGGCCAGTACCTGTATCTGGAAGGACAAACCAATGCTGATTTCCACCACAACTTCCTGATTCGTCCGATAGCAGCTCCGCATTACGTACCTGAAGACTCTACCGAATTCAAGAGCAACGCCGGCCGCTTCATCTACAAGAGGACCGACAATCCCCAGACTATCGAGCTTACATCAAAGACTTACGATAACAACCAGCCTATATCAAATATGGGAAACGGCCCTATGTACACACCGCAGAGCCGTATCAGGTACAATGTCTACAGAATGGCAGAAGCAGACATAAACGATGAGAGCAAGTGGACCCTTATGTCAGAGAAACAGCAGGAACGCACATTCACGGACAAAGAATGGAGCAGTCTTGAACAGGGAACATACGCATACGCAGTCAAGTCTGTCTACACTGGCGACAACCTCGCGGAGGCAAGCATGTCTGAAATGATTGGCAACAAGATGCTTACCAAGCTGACATTCAACATCACTACTGAAACTCCCGATAACGAGGCATACGGCACCAAGGTTACACTAGTGCACAACGGTGGCGAAAGAGTCTATGAAGGCTATGCCGGCAACAACGGTACGATAGTACTTGAAGATGTATGGAAGACAACTTACGATGTTACCGTAAGCCTTGACGGCTTCATCTCGCAAACAGGAACAATCGATGTCAGCAAGGATAACGAATACAGTTTCTCATACAACCTCGAGGAAAACCGCATCAAGCCTTACAACCTCGTAATAGACGAAGCAGGCAGCAGCGACTCACGCTTATTCATCTGGAATTATCCCGACTACTTCAGGGAGGACTTTGAAGGCCACGAGGATTTCGCCATCAACTCACCCGGAACAATAGGTTGGCAGTACATCGACGGCGACCAGGGCGAGACCGGAGGCTTCGGCAATGTTACATGGCCCGGACAATTTGCTCCCATGGCATTCATAGTATTCAACCAGAATACCACTACTCCGTCAATAGCTGGCCAATACCTGCTCCCCATACCGATGAGCGGCGACAAGATGATTACCGACTGGGCTTCATACGGTGTGCAGAATGACGACTGGATTATAACTCCGAAGCTCTATTTCCAGAAAGATTTCAAGTTCTCGTTCAATGCATCGAGCAGCGACTATAACTATCTGGAAAGCATCGAGGTAGGCTATTCTACGACAGACACCGACCCGTCAAGCTTCACCATGGTACAAGACAGCATCGACGTGCCTGCTTACTGGCAGAAGTACACTTACGACATTCCTGCCGAAGCAAAATACGTTGCCATACGCTGTATCTCCAAAGAGAAGCGCATCCTCTCGATAGACGATATCGAATACGGACTGACCGAGGCATTGGACGTTCCGGCTTACCTGCGCCGACCGGTAGCTGCAAGAGGCCCACAGAAGTCACCGGCCATCGACGGACTGTATGAAATCTATCTTGACGGAGAGAAGGTTGCACAGCAGGACGAGACGCAATACACCTTCACAGGACTGTCAAGCGGCATACATACGGCAGGTGTATTGGCTTCGTACACATCAGGAAAGACTGAAATGAGCACTATCGACTTCGAAGTAACGTCTACCGGCATTAACACCATCGCAGGCAGCGAGATGAACATTTCAATAAAAGACGGCAAGCTGACCGTATCTGGCGGCTGCGACAAGGTAGAGATGTTCAATGTAAATGGCAGCATGATACCTGTCAGCAAGACTGACTCGGCAACTTACAATGTAGGCAACGTTACACCGGGCGTCTACATGCTGCGCATAACGAAGGGCAATGACGTCAAGACTATAAAGACTATCATCAAATAATAATTCAGTCTGATTTTTGAATTGACACCGCCCTGAACAGGGATTGAAACCATAATAAGGAAAGGGGATGCGGATTTTTACCGCATCCCCTTTCCTTATTCAATAATACACTCCTTACAACCGCATTTTTCCTTCCTTGCAAAAGGCAACCTTTCAGCGTGCAAAAGGTTGCCTTTTGCAACACAAAACATGGTCTTTTGCAATGCAATACATGGCTTTTTGCAAAACCATCAGAATGAAGCATGCGGCCATGCTGCAAGAAGCGGCCGCTTACCCGTCAGAAAGTCATCCTGACGGCGGCGTAGACGTTGCGGCCTGGGGCGTTGATGCCTGACGAGAACACGCGGTACTCGGTGTCGAGGATGTTCTCCACGCCGGCCTGCAGGGCTATGCTGCCGTTAAGGTTGTAGCTGCCCTTGACGTTGAGCGTGAACCATGCGGGCATGCCGCGGCCGTTGGCGCCCTTCACGGTGGCGTAGTCAATGTTGTCCTCGCCGTCGGTGTTGTAATCGTCTATGGGCTTTGGACCGTTGTACAACGCGTACATGTCGAAGCGGCCGTCGGGCGTCAGCCAGGCGGCTCCCACGCGTCCGTATATGGGCGGTATGTGGTCGAGCGGCTGCCTCTTACCGCCGCTGAGGATGCGGCCGTAGGTGTAGTTAAACGATGCGTAAAGCTCGGTCTGCCTCGAGGGCTTGGCCGTAAGGCTTGACGATGCGCCCCAGAGCACGGCGGTCTTGGCGTTGGTGTATGTATAGACGTCGCACAGCTCGCCCTGGTATTCCATCTGGCTGCCGCCCATGAAGGTGCCGCGCGCCGTGGTTATGGCGTCGAAGTAGTATGTGGCTTAGACCACGTTTTCCCATGTCAGCACGTCGGCCACGTGCTTTGTTATGTTCAAGTCGGCCGAAACGGTCTTCTCGGGACGGATGTGCTTGTTGGGAATCGTCACGGTGCCAACTTTCGAGTCGAACACTTTGGAGGTGTTGTCGATGTTGGGCACGCGGTAGGCCGTTGACATGGAAAACGCCGTTTTCCATGTCTTCGAGGGCAGGTAGTTCAGCCCGATGGCGGCACTGTACGTCAAGTTGTTCTTGCGCTGGCTGCCGCCGCCGAAGAAGGGGAACTGCTCCGTGTCCTTCACGCTTGAGTAAGTGGTGGCGTAACCAAGGCGAATGCCGTCGTGCATGCTCAACTTCTGGCTGATATTCCACACGTGGGTGGCAAAGGCTTCGACGGTGTGCATGCTGTTGCCGCCGTCGGGGTAGCGGGTAGTGTTGTAACCTTTTTCGCCCGTAACCACGTTCTCCGTGTTGACGGTTGACTTGAGGAAGCTCAGCGTGCCGTCGATGCCGAGGTGCAGCTTGTGGTTGTCCATGCGCTTAATCCAGTCGGTGTTGAGCGTCACAATGTTGACGTTTTCCCACGTATGGTACAGCTCTTCCCTGCAAGACGTGGCGTTTTATGACGCTGAAGGCCGTCTTTCACAAGACTGCCGGCCATACCCTGTTTTTTGATACGCCGTGTGCCGGCTCACCTTCTCACCTTATGATGCGGCCTATCATCCTGCGGTTGGCATTAGCCACGGCCGACGTGTCGATGGTAGACAGGTATATCTGCGTGGTCTTGAGGCTCTCGTGCCCCAGCCCGCGGCTCACTATCGACAGGTCGTAGCCCATGTCGCGCATGGTAGTGGCCCATGAGTGGCGCGCCACGTATGTCGTAAGCGGTATGCGTACGCCGGCCATGGCGCCTATCTTCTTGAGCAGCCGGTTTACGTTGTGCTCCATCTTCACGTACTGCCGGCGCTCCGTGCCGTCAAGGCGCGTTATGATGGGCAGCAGGTAAGGGCTGCCGCCGGTCAGGTGCGCATACTCGTCAACGATGGCCTGCATCGAGGGTTCCCAGCTTACGGTGATGCACTGGCCGGTCTTCTTCCTGTTGTATTGCAGCTGTCCGCTGCTGATGTCAGACTTCCTCAGGTATGCCATGTCGACGAACGACATGCCCTGGAGGTATATGCTGAGCATGAACACGTCGCGGGCGAAGGCGATCCGCGACCCTTCGGGCAGCTCGAGCTGCCGTATCGAGCGTATCGACGCCAGCGGTATGGCCCTCTTGGCTGTCTTGGCAAAACCCGTGAACACGTGGCGGAAGATGTCCTTGTCGGTGGTGAGCCCCATGCCGACAGCCTTGCGGTACAGCGTGCGCAGGGTGCGCATGTAGCACGACGACGAGTTGCGCTTAAGCCCCCGGTACCTCAGCCACGCCTCATACATCACAATGGTATCGCCGTCGAGGGCGTCAAGCACGATGTCCTCGCCGCTGCGGAACGCCGAGAAGCTCTTCAGGGCGTCACTGTACGTCTTGGCTGTGCCATGCCGCCCGGCCATGATTTTCCTGTCGGCCATGGAGCGTATGAAGCCGAACCACGTCTGGCAGGGCGGCAGCCGCCTGTAAGCCTCGACCACGTCGTCGGCTGTGTACTGCACGCCGGCAGTCTCCTTCTCCACCAGTATGGCCGTAAACTGTTTCATGTTCCACCGTATTTTCGACGCCACCATCTGCAAATACGCCTGCCGGCCGGGACTGCCGCCCATGCGCACTGCCGACAGAGCTTCGTCCCACTCGTCCGTGTTCACGTGGTAGTCGGTGCTGACGGTTCTTGCTACCCTGCGGTGGATAACCTGGAAGAACAACGTGCCTTCACTGCCCTGCGTTGCCGAAGGGCGTAACTTAATCTTGATTGTTGCCATAAGCTGTTGTTTTAGTTGTTACTAACGGTTTTACGAAAACTATCCGTGCCATGCCCCCGTGCGGCATAACCGTTCATACTGCCGCACGCGGACTGCCGGCAGGGCGGGCACGGGCGTTGCGCCTGCCGGCGTTTGCGGTTGCTAATTTAAGCCGCCACGGCGCTTGGTTGTATCACGGATTGCGTTTCAGACAGGAAAAAACTACGGCACGCCCACTGCGCCCGCACCGCCGCGGCAGCGCCCTGCGGCACCCAACCATGCTGATACACTTTGACTTACACCACCCTTTTATCACCGGCAAATACAAAAACATGGCGGCTACATGGCGATAATCCGACTTTTTTGAGTACTTTTGCAGCGGATTAAGCCGACAAGCACGGCCGGCTTATTTAACTTGGATAAGATTATGGAACAAAAGAAAAATTATAAGCGCACCACCGTGACCGCCGCCCTGCCCTACGCCAACGGCGGCGTGCACATAGGCCACCTGGCCGGAGTCTACGTGCCGGCAGACATCTATGTGCGCTATCTCAGACTTAAGAAACAAGACGTAAGATTCATCTGCGGAAGCGACGAGCACGGCGTGCCCATCACCATCCGCGCAAAGAAGGAGGGCATAACGCCCCAGCAAGTGGTCGACCGCTACCACGCAATGATAAAGAAGAGCTTTGCCGACTTCGGCATCTCGTTTGACATCTACAGCCGCACCACATCCGACACACACTCAAAGGTGGCGTCGGACTTCTTCAAGAAGCTATACGAGGAAGGCAAGCTGGTAGAGAAGACCTCAATGCAGTATTACGACGAGGAGGCACACCAGTTCCTCGCCGACCGCTACATAACGGGCGAATGCCCCCACTGCCACAACCCGAAGGCTTACGGCGACCAGTGCGAGAAGTGCGGAAGCGACCTCGACCCGACCGAGCTTATCAACCCGAAGAGCGCCATCAGCGGCTCGCAGCCCGTGCTGAAGGAGACCAAGAACTGGTATCTGCCGCTCAACGAGTACCAGGACTGGCTCAAGCAATGGATACTCGAAGGCCACAAGGAGTGGCGCCCCAACGTCTACGGACAGTGCAAGTCGTGGCTCGACCTCGACCTGCAGCCGCGTGCCATGACGCGCGACCTCGACTGGGGAATACCCGTCCCCGTCGACGGAGCAGAGGGCAAGGTGCTCTACGTGTGGTTCGACGCACCGATAGGCTACATCTCAAACACCCAGGAACTCATGCCCGAGGACTGGGAGAAGTGGTGGAAGGACCCCGAGACGCGCCTCGTCCACTTCATCGGCAAGGACAACATCGTGTTCCACTGCATCGTGTTCCCCACCATGCTCAAGGCACACGGCGGATACATCTTGCCTGACAACGTGCCGGCAAACGAGTTCCTCAACCTTGAGAACGACAAGATTTCGACATCGCGCAACTGGGCGGTATGGCTCCACGAATACCTTGAGGAGCTGCCCGGCAAGCAGGACGTGCTGCGCTACGTGCTCACCGCCAACGCGCCCGAAACGAAGGACAACAACTTCACGTGGAAAGACTTCCAGGAGCGCAACAACAGCGAACTGGTGGGCATCTACGGCAACTTCGTAAACCGCGCGCTGCAGCTCACCAAGAAATACTGGAACGGCGTGGTGCCGGCATGCGGCGAACTGCAGGACATCGACACGCAGACCATAGCAGAGTTTAAGGACGTCAAGGCCAACGTTGAGCGCCTGCTCGACGCCTTCAAGTTCCGCGACGCCCTCAAGGAGGCAATGAACCTGGCACGCATAGGCAACAAGTACATAGCCGACTGCGAACCGTGGAAGGTGGCAAAGACCGACATGAAGCGCGTAGAGACCATCCTCAACATCTCGCTCCAGCTCGTTGCCAACCTGGCGATAGCCTTCGAGCCGTTCCTGCCTTTCAGCAGCGCAAGGCTCCGCAAGATGATTAACATCGACACCTTCGACTGGAACCAGCTCGGCTCTACCGACCTGCTCCAGGCCGGACACCAGCTGGCCGAGCCCGAACTGCTGTTCGAAAAGATAGAGGACGACGTGATAGACTTCCAACTGAAGAAGCTCGAGGAGACAAAGAAGGCCAACGAGGCCGCCAACTACAAGGCCAAGGAGATAAAGCCCAACGTGCCTTTCGAGGACTTCGAGAAGCTCGACATACGCGTTGGATTAATCAAGGCGTGCGAGAAAGTGAAGAAAGCCGACAAGCTGCTCAAGTTCACCATCGACGACGGAAGCGGCCTGGACCGCACCATCGTGAGCGGCATAGCCAAGTTCTACAAGCCTGAAGACCTCGTAGGCAAGCGTGTCTGCTTCATCGCCAACTTTGCCCCGCGCAAGCTGAAGGGCATCGAGAGCCAGGGCATGATACTCTCAGCAGAGGACTTCGACGGCTCGCTGAGCGTCATTACGACCTCCGCCGACGTGAAGCCGGGCAGCCAGGTGTGCTGACGCTGAAGGCGAAACGCCTCCCGTAAGGCGGCCTGACGTGCCGCGGAAGGATGGCTTTTGACATGTAAAACATTACCGTTAAATAAAAATACGCATGCTCCATTATACAGGAGCATGCGTATTTCGTTCTTGTAAATACAGCCGCCGGCCGCCGTTTACCATGCCACAGGGGCGGCAATACCGGCACATGTGCAACTTATTATGCCGCCGGCGTGCCGTTATTTCACGCCGTGTTATTATCTTTGCGCCATGAAATACATCTTCCTCTTAATAGGTTCGCTGTCGCTGATGCTCGGCGTCATAGGCATATTCCTGCCCCTGCTGCCCACCACGCCCTTCCTGCTGCTATCGGCGGCGATGTTCTTCCGCAGCTCGCCGCGCGCCTACCGGTGGCTACTCGGGCACAGGCACCTGGGCCCGTACATACGCAGCTTCCGCGAGGAACGCAGCATACCGCTGCGCGCAAAGATTATTTCGTTGTCGCTGTTGTGGCTCACCTCGCTGCACTGCATGGTGCTGATATTCGGCTCGTGGTGGCTGCGCGCCGCCATGCTGGCCGTGGCTGTGGGCGTAAGCTGGTACATCCTGTCGCTTAAGACAAGGCGCAAGGCTGACTGAGACGTATCGCGCCGGCGAATAAGGCACGGACCAACATCACGAATAACAACCTTAACGTGAGGTAAAAAGCCAACCGGTCTGGCATTTAATAAATAAGAATGCGGCCGCCACCGATTCTGTATCATACAGATTCTGATGGCAGGCCGCATTTATTATGACGTCCTTTCAGGGACTCGTATTGTTTCAATTAACGGACTATTCGTATCCGTTCTCCATTCCTCCGCCTTCTTCTCCGCCCATGTTGGCACTGTTGTTAACCTTCTTCTTGGGTGCTTTCGCCTTCATGTTGCCGAAGTTGTAAGTCAGCGTAAGGTTTACCGTGCGTCCGCTGCGCCAGTTCTTCTGGTGGCGTGTGAAGGTCTCCGAGCTGGTGTAAGTATCGAACTTGCTTGTGTTGAGCAGGTCGCGGCAGTTGACGGCGAGCGTCAGCTTGCGGTCGAGGAACGTCTTGCGCAAGCCCAGATTGAGCCTGAAGTTACCCTTGCGGTAGCCCTGCGCCACTGCCTGGCGTGAGCGGTAGCGGCCCGTAAGCTGGAGCGATATGTCCCAGGGCAGCATCAGCGACGCCTGCATGCGTGCGTTCCAGGTGAAGTTGCTGTTGCCTTCGCCGGTTACGGTCTGCCCGTCTATGTCGTACGTAAAGCCGTCGAGCTTGTAGTAATAGGCGTTGGCCGTGGTGGTAAGGTTGAGTATCTTGCAAATCTGGTTCTTCATAACAAGCTCGACACCGGAGCTCAGGCTCTTGGCAACGTTCATGAAAGTCTGGTACATCATGCCGTCGGAGCTGCTCTGGTAGCTTATGCGCTCGATTACGTCATAAGTGGGGCGGTAGTACGCGCTGACGAGCAACGAGTGGGCGTCCCATGTCTTCAGGTAGTTGAGCGAGAACGAGTTGCTGTACTCGGGGGTAAGCTCGGGGTTACCGAACGACACCATCGAGGCGTCGCGCGTGTTGCGGAAGCTGTTGAGCTGGCCTCCCCACGGACGGCGCAGGCGGCGCGTATAGTTGAGCTGCAGCTGCTGCGTCTCGGTAAGCTGGTAAGAGAGGAACACGCTGGGGAAGAGCTGGAAGAAGTCCTTCTTGAACGCCGGGTCGCGCTTCGAGGGGTCGTGCTCCTGCTCGTAGCTGTAACTTTCGGAGTTGACGTGCCAGTACTCGCCGCGCAGTCCGCCCATGACGCCGAACTTGCCGAACTTCATCGTGGCGGTGGCGTAGAGCGCATGCAGGTCCATGTTGTAGATGAAGCGGTTGTAGTATTCCTCGTCTTCCACCTGGTTTACGCCGTCCCAGCTCGTCTCGTCGATATAAGACTCCTGCGGAGAGTTTTCTCGGCGGAAGTTGCCCTGGTATCCGGCCTGCAGCATTATGGCCTCGCTTATCGGGTTTTCGTAGTCGAGTTTCACCTCCCACGAGTGGCTGCGGTTGAACATCGGGCGGTACTGGTAGTCGTATTCGGTGGGCTTCGGCTCGTCGAAATACTCGGTGCTGTCCTGGTATATGTTGTCCTGGTCCATGCGCCAGTTGTTGTAGTCGACGGTGAAGTCGAGGTAATGGCGGTCGGTGAAGTTGTGGCGGTAGTTGAACTCGCCGTAGAACATGCGCATGTCGTTATGCCCCGACGAGTTGCGCAGCATTATGTAGCTGTCTTGCGGGGCGCCTATCGTGCCGTAGTGGTAAGGCGTTACGCCGCCGTTCTTGTGGCTTCCCATCATCATCATGCCTGATATCGACAGCGCGTCCTTGTCAGTTGCGTTGTATGTAAGGCCGGCGCGGCTGAATATGTTGTTGCCCATACGGTTGTTCTCGGTGGTGTACGACTGGTACTCATTGGTGTTCAGGTACTCCTGGTAGCTCGACGAGCCGCCGTCGTTGGCACGGTGGCGGTAGCCCACGTTCAGGTATCCTTCCCACCTGCCTACGTTGAAGTTGATGTTGCCGCTGGCGTTGGCGCTGCCCCTCGAGCTGCCTCCGGCCTGCACCGAGCCGTAGTAGCCCGCCGTGCGGTTCTTCTTCAGCACGATGTTAATGATGCCGGCGCTGCCCTCGGCGCTGAACTTTGCCGACGGGTTGTCGATGACCTCTATCCTGTCAATGCTCTCGGCAGGCAGCTGCTGGAGTATCTCGGCGCGGTTGTCGCTGGTCAGTCCGCTGGCCTTGCCATTGATCCACACCTCCACGCTGGTGTTGCCGCGCAGCGATATGTTGCCCTCCGTGTCGACCTCGACCGACGGGATGTTCTCGAGAACGTCGCTCGCCGCACCGCCGGCGTTGCTTATGTCCTGCGTCACGTCGAACGACTTGCGGTCAACCTCGAGCTTCATGCCCGGGCGCTGCGCCGTCACCGTGACCTCCTGCAGCGTCTGGCTGTCCTCAGAGAGGCTTATTTTCTTAAAATTGGTGTGCTTGTGCTCGGCCTCAAGCGTGAAGCTCTTGACAAGCTCGGTGTAGCCTATGTACGACAGCTTCATGGTGTAGCTGCCGTATGGCAGACCCGTAACATAGAACAGGCCCTTCTCGTCCGATATTGCACCCTTTACAAATTTCTGCGTGGCCTTGTCATACACGGCGATGTTGACGAACGGCATAGAGCCGCCCGTAGCCGTGTCTACCACCTTTCCCCTGACGCTGCCTTGCGCATGGCAGAGGACAACGCTCATAACGAGTAGACAAAAAACAATAAGTTTCTTCATAACACTCTATCTGATTGATTAAGCCCCGAAAAGTTTAATTGTTTACATGTTTTTTCACAAATAATTTGGTTTTACGCTCTAAACAGATTACCTTTGCAGCCGGATTGGGGTCTCATAGTTCAATGGATAGAACAAGTCTCTCCTAAAGATTAGATCCGAGTTCGATTCTCGGTGAGACCACTCCTGATTCCTTTCATCTCTGCGCGCAGGCCTAAAGCCCGCGCGTTTTTCGTTTATTGAGGAGAAGGCGGATGCCGGAAAACAGCCCACAGCACATAACAAGGCTACCGGCAAGCACGGCATATTCTATCGATGAAAAATGATACTGCCCGGCCGCAGGCTCAAACCTGCAACCGGGCAGCACACGTAAAGGTTACCAACATGGGCGGAAAAACAAGCCACACAAACTAATTACCTTTGTAACCAGTAGGAGGCCACGGGTCCTCGTCGGAAGGCCACCAATACTTGAAATTCTCGTCCCAATACTCTGAAGGCCACGGCTCACCTTCAGGCCACCAGAACGGAGGGTAATTATCATAATCATCCTCCCAACCCATTGGAGGCCACGGCTCACCTTCAGGCCACCAATACGGAGGCCACGCCTTCTCCTCATAATCGGTCACAACCTCATCTGACAGTACTTTGACAAAATAGAATATGTAACCGGGAATATCGTCAACAGTTCCTTCAGGCACATTATGATACACAGCCTTTACCAGTATCTCGTACTTGTGGCCTTCCTGCCAGATGTCGTCAAAATCAGATAAACCTCCGTAAACGCCAGTTTTACCTCTCGGGTCTGTTACCACATACCCCCAACACCAAAAAGCAGGATTAAGGTCTAAAATAGGATAATCTTTTGCCTTGTAAGGCTGAACAGTCCACACCTCCTCATACGGCGGGGGAGTATTGTCCTCGTCGTCAGAACATGAAGCGAAGCCGAAGCATACGGACAGGACGGCGAGGAAAAGAAAAGATTTAATAAAATAATGTTTCATAACAATACTACTGAAATAAGATTTTAGTTTTTGTCTGAATTTTCGTTACCGTTGCATATTGGCTTTTCAGAACCGTCAAACCACAGTCAAGCCTTTCGTTACACACTGCAAATATACGAATTAAATATAATTAAACCATATTTTTTGATACAAAAACCTGTATTTTTAATAAAATTTGCACAACGAAATTAAATCAGGCAGACAACATAACGACGCCGGCAACATGCCCGTTGCATGCCGCCCACGCCCCTGCCGTGCGCCGTCCCGACACGGGCTTGCCGACACACAGTCTGCAAGAGGCTGCCTTTTAGGATGCAAAAGGTTATCTTTCGCGTTGCAAAAGGCAACCTTTCGGAATACAAAAGACGGCCTTTTATAACCGCCTGAGCATCAATCCGTTACACACACAACAAAACATGACGGCACCGCATGCCTGCGGCCGCTTCCCTGCCACGGGCGGGGAAGCGGTGGAACTGGTGCGTCAAAATATTGTAAAAAAATGTTGTCGCGATTTTACTTTTTGCCGTTTACCTCCTCTTATATATAAGACGCGGTTGAAAAAACGGCGTTTACATAACCTTAGTATAAACCTGTAACAAATACTACGATGAGACCATCAGCAATATTCAAGACGACAATAATGGCCCTCTGCATGGCAATGGCCTGCGGTTCATGCATAGTCCATAAGGACCATCCGCCACGTCCGCCGCACCACAAGAAGCACAAACCACCGAAGAAGCCTAAGGGCCCGAAGCACCATCCGCCGCACGTATCGGTAGACTACGATAATACCGGCAACACATATTACGCGTGGAACGTGGAATGACAATAACCTACGGGGAGGGCAGCCGAGACACGGCATGCTGACGTCCACGCGGAACGGCAGTATTTTCAGTTCCATTGTTATTCCCTTACGATTGTTTTCACGGCTTTTGTTTCAGCGCGCCGCAGCCTTAGCCATGCGCCAAGGTTGTGGGCGCTGACGTTTTTTGACTGCAATACCGGCGCGAAATACAAATATCCATAAATAACACCTAATAATGTTACAAATATTGCAGTTAAGCGCATTTTTAAGTATCTTCGCAATTTGAACAATGAAGCTCGCAACATACATAACAGCGTGCCTGCTGGCGCTGCTTGCGTCGGCATGCGGCAGGACTGACGGCGGCGGAAGCCGACGCTCGGTGTACTATTGGAGCACGGTGCTCGACATCGACAGCACCAAGCAGGCCTTCATCGACCGCCACGGCATAAGCCGCATGTACGTAAGGTACTTCGACGTTGTGGCAGGCGAAGACGGAAGCCCCGTGCCCAACGCCACGCTGAGGTTCAGCACGGGCGTGCCGCAGGGCGTCGAGGTGGTGCCCGCGGTATACATCGTCAACGAGTGCATGGCCGCCGACACCGCCAGGCTGGCCGGACTCATACTAAAACGCATATTGCAGATGAACGCCACCAACGACATCGGCGGCGTGAAGGAGATACAGATAGACTGCGACTGGACGCGGCGCACGCGCCAGCGCTACTTCGGATTCCTGCGCACACTGCGCCGCTTGGCGGCAGCCGAGGGCATAGAGGTTACTGCTACGATACGCCTGCACCAGCTCGCCGAGAGTGCGCCGCCCGTAGACCGCGGCGTGCTGATGATGTACAACACGGGCGACTTCACCGACATCAGCTGCGGCAAGCCGATTCTCGACATGCGCGACGCAGCGCCATACCTGCGCAATCTGGCCGACTACAAGCTTCCGCTGTCGGCAGCCTACCCTATTTACTCGTGGCGCATACTCTTCCGTGGCGGCAGGTACGTGGGCATAATGCACAGGGACGACGACCTGCCCGTACTCCAGGGCGACTCAATCGTGATACGCGCACCTACGCTCGGCGACATAACCGACGCCGCAAAATCAATAAGCAGCCGGCGCATACAGGCCAACAGAGAGATAATACTGTTTGACCTGAATAATCAGAACATAACCCGATTTAAACCCGACGACTATGAGAAGATATTTAATTACAGCGATATTTAGCCTGACTGCCGCGGCAGGAGCAATGGCCTGCATGCCCGAACTGCCGTCGCACAACTCATATATGTTCAGCGTATTCCGCCGAGAGGCTCTCACATCACCGTTCCGCGAGGATATGAACGACTGGTGGAAACGCTACGGCGGCGAGCCTGAAAGCACAGACGAGAGCTATTATAAATACAACCGTGAGCGGCTCGACAGCATTGCACGCCGCAACGGCGACCGCCAGATGCTACGCTACATGAGTCTGCTCGACGCTTATCTCGACGTAAGCGAGAAGATAAGCCTGGACGCATGGGAATATCCTACGAAACAGGAGCTTGCCTCGCGCGACAGCACTCTGCACGCTCTGCTCGATGCCTGCGAGAAGTACAAGGGCGGACGTATGGACAAACAGTACGCGCTGATGACCATGAGAGCCAACATGCTGCTGGGCCGCGACAAGGCAAATATGCTCTACTGGACGGCTACGGCAAGCAAGCAGCCCGACGGAGTGTGGCGCGAGATGTGCCGTAACATCTACGCACGCGCACTGCTCAACAGCGGACTGCGCCGCCAGGCGTGCGACATCTACGCCGAACAGGGCGACATGCAGAGCATAAAATGGTGTATGCGTAAGTACCGCAACATGGCCGGAATACGCAAAGTTTACTCCGAAAATCCCGACTCGCCCACCCTGCTATACCTTGTTCAGGACCTTGTGAACAATCTTCAGGAGACTCTTGACACGCGCGACGACAGTCCGTTCAGACTGCACACGGGCGGAACTGACATACGCAAAGTGGCCGACAGCGAGGCAAACGAATTTCTGAATTTCGCCGATGAGGTTATAAAAGAGAAGCGCACACAGTCGCCTTGCCTGTGGCAGAGCGCGGCAGCCATGATAGAATATCTTATGGGCAACTATGACGAGGCTTACCGCAGAGCCGCACAGGCTGTCAAGATGGACGGCAGTCAGCGTATGAAAGACAACGCGCGCTGCATACGTATGCTGGCAAAGGCCACCACGATGAAGCTCGAAGGCAGCTCTACGGCATGGCTTACTGACGAGTTCCGCTGGCTCGACAGCAAGATTGAGGAGGAGCGCGGACGCTCAGGCGAATACGCAAACCACTACACAGACGTCAAGGAGCGCATTGCCTACAACGTGCTGGCACCGCGCTACATAGCCGCAGGACGCCCCGAAATGGCGCTCGCGCTCATTGGCATGGCTACCGAAAACGGCTTCAGCTTTGATACTTCGGGCGACCATACAGCCGACAAGGACTTCAAATGGGGCGGCGACTGGCCGTGGAACCGCGACTATTCATGGGGTAACGAATACTTCGCAGCACTGTCGCAGACGTCTGCCGACACTTTGGCCGCATACTACTCATTCCTTACATCGGCAAAGAGCGACCTGTTCGAGCACTACGTAGCGCAGCAGGTTTACGCCAACAAGGACTATTACAACGACCTTATCGGCACACGATACATGGCCGAAGGACGCTTCGCCGAGGCCGTGCCTTATTTTGAGCGTGTAAGTCTTGACTTCATCTCACGCCAGAACATCAGCTGGTACATGGCCAACAGAAATTACACTGAAGCCCGCTGGTTCAACAGACAGCTGCCCAACACGTATGAGACAGACGGCCCTGACAAGGGCGAACCTAAGGAAAACCTGAAACTGAAGTACTGCAAGGAGATGATTCAGATGCAGTCAAGCTATAACCTCGCGACTGCCGGAGAGCAGAAAGAAGCACAGGCTTACGAGCTTGCGGTGCGCTATTATCAGGCATCGTGCTACGGCGACTGCTGGTTCCTGACACATTACTCGCACAGTGTGAACGACAGCGCACGCGCCGGTGAACTTGACTTCGCTGCCAAAGCGATTGACTATCTCAGACAGAGCAGCCGCTCCGCCAATCTGAACACACAGTACAAATCGCTCTACGCGCTGGCTTTCATCGACATAGAACCGTGGTATGAGGTTACTTACGACAGCGAATACAACCTCGTAATAATTCCTCACACTGCCTCAGCGCAATACAAAGCACTGGCAGCACTGAGCCGCTTCGCACACGAACATCCGCAGAATATCGACCGGTACACAACGCGCTGCGACGTACTTAAACAGTTTGAGAAACTGTCAGAATAAGGCATCGCAGCGCGTTGCGCTGTCATCTTTTATACTAAAAATGAGATTTTATTTCCATATTAGCTGCAAAAATGTTAATTTTGCACGTTTAAACAACGTCTCAAAATATCAGGAAATGTCATCTGTAACAATAAAGAAAGTAAGCAGCAGGAAAGATCTTGAGCGCTTCGTAGACTTTCATTATGACCTGTACGAAGGCTGCGAGCAGGACGTACCCAACCTGTTCAGCGACGAGATGAACACTCTCGACAAGACGAAGAACGCCGCATTCGAGTTCAGCGAGGCAGAATACTTCATGGCCTTCTATGAAGACGGGCGCATGGCGGGACGCGTGGCGGCCATAATAAACCACCGCGCCAACAAGCGCTGGGGGCGCAAGTGCGTGCGCTTCGGCTGGATAGACTTCGTCGACGACATCGAGGTGTCGCGCGCATTGTTCAATGCCGTCGAGGATTACGGCAAGTCGAAGGGAATGGACGAGATGATAGGTCCGCTCGGATTTACCGACCTCGACCCCGAAGGCATGCTCACAATGGGATTCGACCAGCTCGGCACGATGGCCACGATATACAACTATCCGTACTATCCTGAACACATGGAGAAGCTGGGCGGCTTCGAGAAGGACAACGACTACGTGGAGTTCAAGCTCATGGTACCCGACAAGGTGCCGGAGAAATACACCAAGATAGCCGAGATGATACAGAAGCGCTACAACCTGCACGTGCGCAAGCTGACCAAGAAAGACGTGTTCGAGGGCGGCTACGGCAAGAAGATGTTCGACCTTATCAACACCTGCTTCAAAGACCTTTACGGCTATTCGGAACTCTCCGAGAAGCAGATTGAGCAATACATAAAGATGTATTTCCCCATGGCCGACCTCAGCCTTATCACCGTAGTGGAGGACTGGAACGCCGAGAAGAAGCCCGTTGCCGTTGGCATAACCATACCGTCGCTGGCACGCGCGCTGCAGAAATGCCGCCGCGGAAGGCTCTTCCCGTTCGGCTGGTGGCACGTGTTGCGCGCCCTCAAGGCCCACAAGACCGAAGGCGTTGACCTGCTCCTGCTCGGCGTTCTGCCCGAATACCGCATGAAGGGAGCCAACGCCCTTATGTTCTACGACCTCATTCCGCGCTACCAGGCATACGGATTCAAGTGGGGCGAGAGCCAGGTTGAAATGGAAACGAACGAGAATGTGCAGAGCCAGTGGCAATACCTCGAGACAATACTGCACAAGAGAAGACGCTGCTACAAGAAGTGGCTGTAGATTTCCTGCCGGCAAGCCGGCGGGAAATAATTAAAAATTAAAAAGTAAAAATTAAACAGCGCTATTTATGGCTGGCGGTAATCATATCGACTAAAACCCGCTGAAATGGAGTAACAATTAAACAAAGTTGATTATGGCTGACGGCAATAACATTGTGAAAGAAAAGGCGGAGAAATTCGTCATACGCATTGTTAAGTGCAGTAGGTTCATAAGAGATACCAAACGTGAATACTCGCTTGCTGACCAGCTGCTACGTTCCGGCACAAGTATAGGTGCCAATCTTTATGAAGCTGAATTTGCACAAAGCAAAGCCGACTTTATAAGCAAGATGAGCATAGCGCTTAAAGAAGCATCTGAAACCAAATATTGGCTGTAGCTGCTCCACTCGACAGACATACTGGAAGACAAGATTTACTACTCAATGAACACCGACTTGAAGAACATCATAAGTCTTCTTGTTTCAATATTGAGGTCGTTGAAAGGTATAGAAAGCAAGTAACAGCTTACAACGCCACATGAAGCCGCCATCCTGTTTCAACCACGGCGTTTAATTTTTAACTTTTAATTGTTAATTTTGGAATTTTATGAGCGAAGAGAATAAAATTACAACTTCTTATACAGACGAAAACATCAGGCACCTGTCCGACATGGAGCATGTGCGCACCCGTCCCGGAATGTACATCGGACGGTTGGGCGACGGCTCGATGCCGGAAGACGGAATATACGTATTGCTTAAGGAAGTCATCGACAACTCGATAGACGAGTTCAAGATGAAAGCCGGCAAGAGGATTGAGATTGACCTTGACGACAACCTCCGGGTAACCGTCCGCGACTATGGGCGCGGCATACCGCAGGGCAAGCTCGTAGAGGCTGTAAGCGTGCTCAACACCGGCGGAAAGTATGACTCAAAGGCGTTCAAGAAGAGCGTCGGCCTCAACGGTGTCGGCATAAAGGCCGTCAATGCGCTTAGCTCCAAGTTTGAGGTGAGGTCTTACCGCGACGGCGTGGTGCGCACGGTGAAGTTCGAAAGGGGCGTTCTTAAAAGCGACGTGACTGAAGACACGCAAGACGAGAACGGTACATACGTGTTCTTTGAGCCCGACAACACGCTGTTCAAGAACTACACTTTCCATAACGACTTCGTCGAGACGATGCTCCGCAACTACACTTACCTTAACACGGGGCTTACCATAATGTTCAACGGTCGCCGCATATTGAGCCGCAACGGACTTGAAGACCTGCTCAACGATACGATGACCACCGACGGCATTTACCCTATAATACACCTCAAGGGTGAAGACATCGAGATAGCGTTCACCCACACCAACCAGTACGGCGAGGAGTACCACTCGTTCGTCAACGGCCAGCACACCACCCAGGGCGGTACGCACCAGAGCGCGTTCAAGGAACATATAGCCAAGACAATAAAGGAGTTTTTCAACAAGAACTTTGAATATACCGACATCCGCAACGGTCTTGTGGCTGCCATCGCGGTAAATGTCGAGGAGCCGATGTTCGAGAGTCAGACTAAAATCAAGCTCGGCTCGCTGACCATGAGTCCTGACGGCGTAAGCGTGAACAAGTACGTAGGCGACTTCATAAAGACCGAAGTGGACAACTACCTGCACAAGAACGCCGACGTGGCGGAGGTAATGCTGCAGAAGATACAGGCCTCGGAGAAGGAGCGCAAGGAAATGGCGGGAGTGACGAAGCTGGCACGCGAGCGCGCCAAGAAGGCCAACCTGCACAACCGCAAGCTGCGCGACTGCCGCATACACTTCAGCGACGTGAAGAACGACCGCAAGGAAGAAAGCTCCATATTCATAACCGAGGGCGACTCGGCAAGCGGTTCAATCACCAAGAGCCGCGACGTAAACACGCAAGCGGTGTTCTCGTTGCGAGGCAAGCCGCTCAACTCTTTCGGCCTTACAAAGAAGGTGGTGTACGAGAACGAGGAGTTCAACCTGCTGCAGGCGGCGCTCGACATAGAGGACGGACTCGACACGCTGCGCTACAACAAGGTAATCGTGGCCACCGATGCCGATGTCGACGGAATGCACATCCGCCTGCTGATAATAACCTTCTTCCTGCAATTCTTCCCCGACCTGATAAAGAAAGGCCACGTCTACGTGCTGCAGACGCCGCTCTTCCGCGTAAGGAACAAGCGCACAAAGGTACGCAACAAGAAAGCGCTGGAAGAGGTGAAGGACAAGAAAGGCGACTTCATCACACGCTACTGTTACAGCGACGACGAACGCCTGAAAGCCATAACGGAGCTTGGCCCCGACCCTGAGATAACACGATTCAAAGGTCTCGGCGAGATAAGCCCCGACGAGTTCCGCAACTTCATAGGCCCCGACATGCGCCTCGAGCAGGTAACCCTGCACAAGACCGACCAGGTGCAGAAGCTCCTGGAATATTACATGGGCAAGAACACGCCCGAGCGCCAGAACTTCATCATTGACAACCTTGTCATCGAGGAAGACCGTCCGGAGGAGGAAGAGGTGTTCTGACAGGCCTGTAAACGGGAACGGCAACGCTCCATACCCATACAAAACGACAAACCAATGAATAAGAAATCATTACCAATCTTACTTATATGCCTATTCGCGTCGCTGCTGCCGGCAACGGCGCAGATAACGCTCGACTTCTCGAAAGACAGCCCCATACGCAAGCTGCAGATAGCCGAAATGGCGATAAACAACCTATACGTCGACTCGGTTGACGAGAAGAAACTCGTCGAGGACGCCATACGCGGAATGCTAGAGAAGCTCGACCCGCACTCGTCTTACTCGGACCCCGAAGAAGTGAAGGCGCTAACCGAGCCGCTGCAGGGCAACTTTGAGGGCATAGGCGTTCAGTTCAACATGGTCGACGACACGCTGCTCGTAATCCAGCCCGTATCAAAAGGCCCGTCGGAGAAGGTGGGCATCATGGCGGGCGACCGCATCGTGAGCGTCAACGACACGGCAATAGCCGGCGTTAAGATGAGCCGCGAGGAGATCATGCGCCGCCTGCGCGGTCCCAAAGGTACGAAGGTAAACCTCGGCATAGTGCGCCGCGGAGTGGCTGAAACACTGAAATTCACCGTCAAGCGCGACAAGATACCCGTAAAGAGCGTCGACGCCGTCTACATGATACGTCCCGGCATCGGCTACATAAGGATAGGCAACTTCGGCGCCACGACGTACGACGAGTTCATGCAGGGACTCCAACAGCTGAAAAGCCAGGGCATGACCGACCTCGTACTCGACCTCCAGGACAACGGCGGAGGCTACCTCGAGGCAGCCGTGAAGATAGCCAACGAATTTCTCGAGCGCAAAGACCTCATAGTCTACATGGAGGGACGCCAGGCTCCGCGTGCCGACTATAACGCACAAGGCAACGGCAGCATGCGCCAGGGCCGCGTGTTCGTACTCGTCAACGAGTTCACGGCGTCGGCCGCCGAGATAGTCTCAGGCGCAATACAAGACCACGACCGCGGCACCATAATCGGGCGCCGCACCTTCGGCAAGGGCCTCGTACAGCGCCCCATACCCCTGCCCGACAACTCCATGATACGCCTAACAATAGCCCACTACTACACCCCTTCCGGCCGCTGCATACAGAAGCCTTACACCAAGGGCGACCGCGAGGACTACGCACTCGACTTCGAGAAGCGCCTCAAGCACGGCGAGCTGACTAACCGCGACAGCATACACTTCGCCGACTCGCTGAAGTTCTACACACTGAAGAAGCACCGCCCCGTATACGGCGGAGGCGGTATAATGCCCGACGTGTTCGTACCGCTCGACACGCTCCAGTACACCAAGTTCCACCGCCAGCTCGTGCTCAAGGGCATAGTAATCAACACCGACCTGCGCTACATCGACAACCACCGCGACCAGCTCAAGTCGCTCTTCCCAACGTTCGAGTCGTTCCGCGACGGATTCCAGGTGCCCCAGCAGCTCGTAGACGACGTGCTGAAAGAGGGCGAGAAGCAGAACGTCAAGCCGAAGGACGACGAACTGCAAAAGACGCTGCCCTACCTCAAGACACAGCTCAAAGCCCTGATAGCCCGCGACCTCTTCGACATGAGCGAATACTTCCAGATAATCAACGAAACTAGCGACATCGTGAACAAGGCCATCGAACTTACACAAGCCAAGGAATAAGCCGTCAAGGCACTTGTTTATACATAAAGTCCGGCCGCCGGCCGTTCCGTAACCATACGCGGAACGGCCGGTTGCCGGACTCTTTTTGCACCCTGCACCCAAAACAACAAGCCTGCGGACGGCAAAATGGCGCACGCACACGCCGCACGACTGTTATACAATGTTAAAATTTATGCCCTTCCCATTGCCGTAAGCACAAAATCGCATATCTTTGTAATATCAAAATGATATCATAATTTATTGTCTAATATAAAACAAAAGACCTATGGAAAATCGCGAATTCACCTTTACAGGCACGACGCTCAACGGCATAGCCATGCTCGTGTTCAATCTTCTCATGTATGTTGTCAGCATCGCCCTTATCGTAATGGCGTTCGCCACGTTCAGCGGCGCGGCTGCCGTCAGCGCAGGCGTGGGCGGCGCAGTGCTGCTTATAGCCAACATGTTCGTCAGCGGCGGCTTCATGCTGGTAGAGCCGGGCGAGGCCCGCGTGATGATGTTCTTCGGCAAATACCGCGGCACGTTCACACAGGCAGGCTACTTCTGGGTAAACCCGTTCTTCTCGGTAAAAAACCTGTCGCTGCGCGCACGCAACCTCGACGCCGAGCCGATAAAGGTTAACGACAAGGCAGGCAACCCCGTAATGATAGGCATGGTGCTGGTGTGGAAGCTCAAGGACACGTACAAGGCAATGTTTGAAATAGACGCGCAGACCATGGCACAGTCAAAGGCTGCCACCGACGCGGCTGCAGCCGGTGCCAAGACTGCCACGATAATGAACGCCTTCGAGAAGTTCGTGCGCATACAGGCGGACGCGGCACTGAGGCAGGTGGCAGGCAGGTACGCCTACGACAACGACGGGCAGGACGACAACGAACTGACCCTGCGCGGCGGTAGCGACGAGATAAACGAGGAACTCGAGCAGAAGATAGACGAGCGCCTGGCAATGGCGGGCATCGAAGTGGTAGAGGCACGCATCAACTACCTGGCATACGCGCCCGAGATTGCGGCAGTGATGCTGCGCCGCCAGCAGGCCACCGCGGTAATCTCCGCACGCGAGAAGATTGTCGAGGGAGCCGTGTCGATGGTGAAGATGGCACTCGACAAGCTGGCTGACGAGGACATAATCGAACTCGACGAGGAGAAGAAGGCTGCCATGGTGAGCAACCTGCTCGTAGTGCTCTGCGGCGACGACACCGCACAGCCGGTAATCAACACTGGCACGCTGAACCACTGATAATGAGCCGCCGGCAGTAACCGTCATGACGGCAAGACTGCGTTTTTTGGCACAGACGCAAACACCTGGCAGTCAGTATGTTAGCATACATCTTGCAAAAGGCGGCAAAACGGACTGCAAAAGACGGTCTTTCACCGTGTAAAAGGCCGTCTTTCGCGCTATGAAAGACGGCAAACGCCGCAACCATAATATCTGACCTAAAACCAAAGTGCATGTTCAGAATAAGACTAAGTCAACTCAAGGTGGTTGAAAAATGTATGTTCAGAAGAGGGCTAAGCCAACTCAAGGTGGTTGAATACAGATACAATCCGGCGTTAGAAGGCAAAGCGGACATCGCTGCAGGTGTGATCGTACTGGCAGTCACGGCGGTCATGTATGCCGCCGGCATGTTCAACAGCTGGATATTCCTTGTTATCTCCTCAGTCCTTTATGCCGGCGTCATGGCATGGGGTGTTTACCTGTGGCGGCTGCGCCGCAAGCCCATGAAGCGCCAGATTACGCTGGGCGGCATTAAGCACAGGCTATATCTGCGCTGCCGGCCGCTCTTCATTATATACTGCCTTGCGGTAAAAATCGTCGACTGGCTTATCGTGATAAGCGTATTAGCGATGCTGGAAAGCGATACCGGGTGGGCAAGTGCATTCTTAGAAGAGCTGTACGCATGGACATTCGTGCTGCCGCTGGCGCTTTACGCCGTGATAATTGAATACCTGACATACCTCCAGTTTTACCGCACGCCCGAAAATATGCGTAGCATATACCTGTCGGGCGACGGCAACACCGACCTCTATACGGAAGCCTTAAGGCAAATGGGAAAAGATGGCAAAGAAAGAGAATAGCACAAAGAGCTTCGTCCTGCGCGTAGACGCCGACACGATGGCGGCAATAGAGAAATGGGCCGCCGACGAGTTCCGCTCTACCAACGGACAGCTGCAATGGATAATTGCGGAGGCGCTGCGCAAAAGCGGACGCCTGCCAAAAAAGCGCCGCACGGCCGACAGCGGAAAGGAGGACGAGGCATGACCTACCGCGAACTGTGGCGCACGCTGACGCCCCTCTACGACGAGGGCGAGGCTCGCGCCATAACAGACTATGTGCTCGACGCCGGCTTCGGCATGGGCAAGGCCGACATTATATGCGGAGCGGTTGAGTCGCTGGCGGCGGACGATGCGGCAAGGCTCGAAGGCATATTCAGCAGGCTGCGGCGCGGCGAACCCGTGCAGTACGTCATGGGCTGGGCAGAGTTCGGCGGCAGGCGCTTCAGCGTGCGCCCCGGCATACTGATACCGCGCCCCGAGACCGAGGAGCTTTGCGCCCTGATAACCGCCGACAGGCAGGGCTGTCCGTCGTCCAAGATAGTAGACATAGGCACGGGCAGCGGCTGCATAGCCGTTACGCTGGCGCTCGACGTGCCCGGCTGCGACGTGTCGGCGTGGGACATATCACCCGTCGCGCTCGACGTTGCGCAGGAGAACGCACGGGCTAACGACGCCGCCGTCACCGTTGAGCGGCGTGACGCGCTCAATCTGACGCCATGCGGCGAGCAGTGGGACGTCATAGTGAGCAATCCGCCCTACATCTGCGACAACGAGAAGAAGGACATGGCGGCCAACGTGCTCGACTTCGAGCCTGCCACCGCCCTGTTCGTGCCTGACGACGACCCGCTGCGCTTCTACCGCCCCATAACCGCCTACGCCGCGCAGACGCTGTGCCCCGGCGGCGCGCTCTACTTCGAGCTGAATCCCGTTTACGCCGACGAGATAGCCTCAACGGCGCGTGCCTGCGGCTTCGCCTGCGTCGACATAATCAGCGACTGCTACGGCAAACGGCGCATGATGAGGGCACGTAAAGCCCGCAAGCAATAAAAAAGTAAGAGCCAGCAAACCTGACAAGAATAACAGGCAACCGGCTCTTACAGTTCTATAAGTCCCCTCCCATTACTCTCATTTCTCCCATTACTCCCATCAAAAAACAACAACAATGACCGAAGAACAGATATACCAGAAGCTCTCGGCGCTGTGCGCCTCTGCCGAGCATTGCTCATACGAAATGACCGAAAAGATGCGCCGCTGGCAGGTGCCTGACGACATGCAGGCGCGCGTAATGGAGCGGCTCGTCAAAGAACGCTTCGTTGACGACGAGCGCTACTGCCGCTTCTTCGTGCGCGACAAGATACGCTACAACAAGTGGGGACGGCGCAAGGTGGAGCAGGCGCTCTACATGAAGCGCATTCCCACCGGCATACAGGAGCGCGTGCTCGACGAAGTTGACCCGCAGGTGTACGCAGACATACTGCGCCCGCTGCTCGCGGCGAAGCGCAAAAGCGTCAAGGCAGCGAGCCAATACGAGCTGAACGGCAAGCTGACACGCTTCGCCTTGGGGCGCGGCTTCACGCCGGACATCATAAGGGAGTGTCTCGGCGATTGCGCCGAAGACTGAGTTTATTTGTGCGGTTTAAGCCGTAAATTGTCAAATTATTCTTACCTTTGCGCTTGATAACATACCCGACAGAAAGGGACTACAATGACAGACAACGACTTTGACATAAGGAGCAACAACATATCGTCGGCCGAGAAGGAGTTTGAGAACGCCCTGAGACCGCTGCGCTTCGGCGACTTCAGCGGCCAGCAGAAGGTCGTGGAGAACCTCGAGGTGTTCGTGGAGGCGGCAAAATACCGCGGCGAACCGCTCGACCACACCCTGCTGCACGGCCCTCCGGGACTGGGCAAGACTACGCTTAGCAACATCATAGCCAACGAACTGGGCGTGGGCTTCAAGCTGACCAGCGGCCCGGTGCTCGACAAGCCGGGCGACCTGGCAGGCATACTGACATCGCTCGAACCTAACGACGTGCTCTTCATCGACGAGATTCACCGCCTTTCGCCCGTGGTGGAGGAGTACCTCTACTCGGCAATGGAGGACTACCGCATCGACATAATGATAGACAAGGGTCCGTCGGCGCGCTCGATACAGATTGACCTTAACCCCTTCACCCTTGTAGGGGCGACCACCCGTAGCGGACTGCTCACAGCACCGCTGCGCGCCCGTTTCGGCATAAACCTGCACCTCGAATACTACGAACCGGAGACGCTCACCAAGATACTGAAGCGCTCCGCCTCGATACTCAAAGTGCCCATCGACGACGACGCGGCGGTGGAGATAGCACGACGCAGCCGTGGCACACCCCGTATAGCCAACGCCCTGCTGCGCCGCGTGAGGGACTTCGCGCAGGTAAAGGGCACGGGGCGCATTGACACTGACATCGCACGCATAGCCCTGACGGCGCTCAACATAGACCAGTACGGGCTTGACGAGATTGACAACAAGATTCTGCTGACCATCATCGACAAGTTCCTCGGAGGTCCGGTGGGCATTACCACCATAGCCACGGCAATCGGCGAGGACGCCGGAACGGTTGAGGAAGTCTATGAGCCTTACCTGATCATGGAAGGCTTCATCAAGCGCACGCCGCGCGGACGTATGGTGACCGAACTGGCATACAAGCACTTCGGACGCAACATGTACGGCTCGGATAGCCTCGAACGCGACCTTTTCAATATATGACAAACAACCACACAACCTGAAACAAGCTGAAAATGAAGACAGGAATATTCGTGGGCAGCTTCGACCCCTTCACCGTAGGACACGACGCAATAGTGCGCCGCGCACTGCCACTGTTCGACAGGATTGTAATAGGAGTCGGCGTAAACGTGAACAAGAAATACATGTACACCGCCGATGTGCGCGTAGCCGACATAGCAAACGTGTACGAGGACGAGCCGCGGATTGAGGTTAAGGCATACAGCGACCTTGCCGTAGACTTCGCAAAACGCGAGGGTGCGCAGTTCATAATAAAAGGCGTGCGCAGCGTGAAGGACTTTGAGTATGAACGCGAGCAGGCCGACATAAACCGGCAGATAGGCGGAATAGAAACCGTACTACTATACGCCGAGCCGCAATACGAAAGCGTATCGTCAAGCATGGTGCGCGAACTCATACACTTCGGCGTGGACGTCAGCCGCTTCATCCCAAAACGAAAAGGCGCGGAGGAATGACGGATAGGCTGCCCGGCAATGACGGACGGCAGCCGCTTCAACCATAAAACACGAAAGAAATGATAACATACAACACCGACGGCGTTAAGATGCCGAAAATCAGGAAACGCGAGACTACGGCGTGGATAAAGGCCGTTGCCGCAAGCTACGGACGCAAGACGGGCGAGGTAGGATACATGTTCGTTGACGACGAGAAGATACTCGAGGTGAACCGCGAATACCTCGGACACGATTATTACACGGACATCATAACCTTCGACTACGACGAAGGCGACACAATAAACGGCGACCTGGTAATCTCGCTCGACACAGTGCGCTCAAATGCGGAAATGCTCGGCAAGGAGTATGACGACGAGCTGCACCGCGTAATAATACACGGCGTGCTGCATCTGTGCGGAATAAACGACAAGGGACCGGGCGAACGCGAGATAATGGAGGCTGCCGAGAACAAGGCTCTGGCCTTGCTCGCCGAAATGAAAAAGCAGGCTTGACAGCCTGTCCGGCAAACGCAGGGCGGCTTAAAGGCCGCCCTGCATCTTACCGTAAAAGTGTTTCCACATGGGCGCGGCCATGAGGCTCTGGCGTATCTTGTTGCCCGATAGCAGGGCGAACACCTCATCCTCGCCCATAAGATGCACCTCGATGTCCTCCGTGCGGTCGAGATGCTGGCTGCCGGTCTTAACCACTCCCGTGGCAAGGAAGCAGTGGCAGAGGTTGTTCATCGTGCTTGTATTGGCCGAGACGGTCATTATCTCGCTCCACTCGCCGCCGCTGTAGCCCGTCTCTTCCATAAGTTCGCGGCGCGCGGCGTCGACGGGCGGCTCACCATCCTCGCACACTCCGGCAACTATCTCGAAGTTTGTCTCGCCTATGCCGTGACGGTACTGGCGTATCAGTACATACTCGCCGCCGTCAGTAACGGCAATAACGTTAATCCAAGTAGGGTATTCAAGCACGTAATACTCGTCGTTGACGACGCCCGTTGGCAGTTCCACGGTGTCCTTACGTGCCGTCAGCCACGGCCTTTTTATAAGATACTCGCTCTTTAGTATCTTCCATTTCATGTCTCGTTCCATAATCATTTATCTTTATTTTTGACGCTTACGCCATTCGCACACTACACGCAAACGGCTTGTTACTGCATTTACTTGTCCATAATTCCATTATCTGTCGCCAACAAAAAGGCTGCCGGCGTGCGGAACACCATGCGCCGTCCTGTTGCCGGGTGGGTGAACGACAGTTCCTCGGCATGCAGGCACAGGCGGCTGCCCGTGCCGTGGCCGTAGAGGCGGTCGCCGACTATCGGCGTGCCGAGGCCGGCGGCGTGGGCGCAGTGGACGCGCAACTGGTGGGTGCGCCCGGTAAGTGGAAACAGCTCTACACGGGCGAAACGGCCGTCATTATCGGTTATCCTGTATTCCGTTACGGCGTCCTTGCCGTTATCGTAGTCTACCTTCTGGTACGGTCTGTCCAACGGGTCGGGGCGCAGCGGCAGACTGATTGTACCGCTTGCGGGGCGGTCGGGCACGCCGTCGAGCAGCGCCACATAGCGCTTCTTGACCTCGCGTGCGGCGAACTGCGCCTGTAGTTTGCGGTAAGTATCTTCGTCGTAAGCCACAAGGAGCAGTCCCGACGTGTCCATGTCGAGGCGGTGAGGCAGCATTACACGGGGCTTGCCGGCGCGGCGCAGGCACATCTCGTCGAACACGGACGCCGCCACACCCTTGCCGGGCACCGACTTCATGCCCGACGGCTTGTTGACAACGGCAAGCCATTCGTCCTCGTAAACAATCTCGAGCGGCTGGCTTACGCCGCGCTCCACGCTGCCCTTCTCAACGTCGAGCCCCTGCAACATGTGGGTAAGTATGGGCAGGCACTTGCCACGGCAGGCAGGATAGTAGTGCAGATGGTGGCGCACTTCGTGAGCCGGAGACGCTCCCCACCAGAACTCTGCCATGCAGACGGGACGCAGGCCGTTGAGGTAAGCGCACTGCAACAGCTTGGGCGCACAGCAGTCGCCGGCACCCGAAGGGGGCACGCCGCCGGGCGTAGAGGCGAATATGGAGCACAAGTCGCGCCGTTCGCCGCGTGCGTCGAGCATGCTGTACTGGCTGAACAGCCAGCGTTGCAGGCTGTCAGACATAGCCTTGCGCTGCGCTTTCAACCTTGAAACATGAGCCTCAACCTCACTGACGGCGGCTTCTGCCTCGTACAGACGCTCCTTGCCGCGCTGGCGTATGCGGCGCAGTTCGGCCTTCATGAACTGGCTTTCGCGTATCATCCGCGCCTCATCATCGGCAGTAACGGGTTCTCCAGAACTGCGTCGGGCATCTCGCGCGGCCTTCGCCTCGGCCATCTTGAGCCTGAAAGCGTCCTCCTCCGCCTTGTTGCATTGTTCTATCCGGCTGCGCAAACTTACGGCAGCGGCATAGCGTTCAGAATGGAGAATGGCGTCAATCTGCCTGTTTATGGCTGTTATCTCAGCCTCGTGGGTCTTGAAATAGCCGTCGGGCTGCATGGCGTCGAACACCGGCGGAACGAAATAGGCATGGTCGTTGCGGCCGGCAAGCAATCCGGAATAGGCGGCGAGAAAACCCCGCCGGCCGTCGGCAGTCCTTACGACAAGCACGCCGAACATCTTGCCACGGCCGGCATCGGCGCGCAACGCGCCGTCAGACATTATATACCGCTGCACCTCGGCGGCGGCTGCAAGACACAGGGGATGGGGCTCGTAGCAGAACGGGTCGGTAAACCTGGACGGGTCGGCCAGGCTGCTGTCAAGCGGATGAAACATCGGTAACATGGTGCAAACTTACGGAAAAAACATCATTATACCCAAAACCGGCAAGGAAACATACGTTTTTTGCACGGTTAAAGGCACGTAAACCGCCGCAAACGCCATACGCAACCTGTTACGGGAACATGAAAAAAGAGGGGGCGGCCGTTGTTGCCACCACCTCTTTTGCCTATATAGCGGAGCGCAAGGCTACACCTGCCTGATGCCACCCTAACGCCCAAACATGTCGCCTTAAACGGCTGCCTCCTCAAGAATGATGACAGAAGCCGCCTCTAATGTAAATCCATCTTCAGACTCGCTCTCGCCCTCGGTTATCAGCAACTGGTTGTTGTTGAACTCAATCTTGACCTCGCCGCTCATAAAATCGTCGTCGAACACATCGGGATTCCATGAATATTCCAGAATGCCATTGCCCTGGTTGCCCCAGCGCCATGTCGACACGGCCAGCATGTTGTTAGTGTAAAGCACCATGTAAGTGCCTGACTTGCTGAATACAATCTGCTGCGGAGTGTATTCGAACAAGCCCTCGAAGTCTTCATCCGAGAACTCAGGGTCGTTAGCCTGCATCCATTCCTTTATCTTATTGTAAAGTCCTTCCAGCGTAGGTGAAGTCTCGTCAAAGAATGTCTTTCCGTTCAGACGTATGTAATAGCGGAAGCCCTTGATGTCCCATGTACGGCAAATATTGTCTGTCATGCTTCCTGCCTCGGGCGTACCTGCCTTGTTTGCCTCCAGGTCGAACGTCTCGCCATTAGTCTTTTCGATACGCAGGCTGTAGGCGCTTCCGCCATCCTGGGTGACGGTGAGCGTTCCGTAACCGTCAAGGGTGTACTCGTTGTCGCCGGTCTTGGTGTATGTGCCGTAGATAATGTCTGACCAGACTACTATTCCGGCCCTTGTCTCAGCCACTTCAGGCTTGAGCTTGCTGCCGGGTGATACCAACAGATTCTTCTTCAACAGTCTTGCCACCGGGCTTGCGGCCTCAGGCGCATAGTTGCCACTGGCGTTCAGGCGGATGATGAAGTTGCCCGCCTCAGTAAGCTCAACAGACTTGTATTCGCTTGAGGCGGAGGTCACCATGAACTTGGCTGCATCAGCCTCATACTTCGGTTTCTCGAAATTTGAAGGAGCTTTGTCGTCATCGTCGTCGTCGCTGCTGCACGACACCATAACACCTGCCGCCAACAAGGCAAGCATCATGAACATACCTTTGCGGAGCAGGCTTAACATGTTTTTCTTTTCCATAATTAAATTGTTATTGGTTAATAATTCAGTTCGCATGAATATTCATATCACAAAATTACGGAAAATCACTTACAGACGGCACCTCTATTTGTTAAAAAAGTACAAACAGGTAACAATACAAAGCAAAATGATACTTGTGCGTACAAAAAGTGTAAACATTTAATTTACAGACCATTAAACAAAATATAAGAATGAAGGGAAAAGGCTGGCTGTTGGCAGTCCATGGCAAGGCGCGTTGCAAAAGGCGGCATTTCAGGCTGCAAAAGACGGCAAACGGGAGGGCAAAAGGTTATCTTTTGAACGCCAAAAGATAACCTTTTGGAAAGCGGCAAAAAAGAAGGCTGCCCCGGCATGGCCAGAGGCAACCTTCTGAATAGCTAATCCACACGTGCGGCACGCATGCCGGCACGATGTGAGGATATGGTTATTTAACAACGAACTTCTTGCCGTCCCTGATGTAAACGCCCTGCGGCAGCTTGGTCAAGTCGCCGTCGCGGTTCACCATGCGTCCGTCCACGCTGTATACAGGACCGTGGCTTTCAGCCTCGCCTGTAACCACGTCGGATATTCCGGTAGTATCGCCGAACTTGACGTAGTTGGACTCGGCCGACTCGTCGCCCTCTACTGTCGCCGTCACGGCGTAAGTGCCGTCAGTAGCGTTCTCTACGACGAACTCAGTAGTGGTCAGACCTGTCTGCACGGGCGTGCCGTCACGGTATACCGTATAGGTTACGCCGTCGTCACCGGCCTGCATGGGCGCAAGTTTCTTAAGCTCCTGGTCGGCTGTCATGAGGGTTGCCGAGATGGCCCAGTTGTAGTCGAAGCTGAAGTCTTCCTTCATCGACTTCCAGTAGCCAGGAGTAGCCGACGACGAGATGAGGTCGCTGTAATAGCTTGCCACGTTAGGTCCGTCGTCGCATACGAGAGGCTTCACGCCGTTGTTGTAAGAGAGGAAGTAGCCTACGCTGATATCCTGGCCAGCAGGCACTTTGACAGGATTGTCAAGGCGTACGGTGTTGAGACCAACCGCAAGCGTCGACAGGTCGATGTCCTGCATGTAGGCGACGTTGTCGCCGTACATCACTACGGCAGCCGCCGAGAGTACGTTGGTGTCATTGAGGCGGAAGCTGATGTGCGACACTTCCTGTCCTACCTTGTCGGCCATTTCGGCAGCCGGGAACTTGACAACCATGTAGCCTTCGACCACGCCGCTGCCCGTCATGCCGAACGCGAGGTACTTGCCGCTGCCGTTGTCATATGTCAGCACGGGTGCGGCAGTCACGGGCTGCCATGACAGCTTGAGGTTATTGCCTTCGACTGTACCCTGGAGGTTGTAAGGAGCCTGCGTGCGCTGGGCTATCGTATTGGTAAACCTCAGCACGTCGCTCGCCGGCGACTCCCAGCCGTTCTCGTAAACTGTGGTGATGGTGTAGTCGAACACACCGTAGCCGGAGAGGGTTCCGGCATACTCTATAGCCTCGGTCTCGGTAACGAACTCGCCGTTGCGGTATATGCGGAAGCTCTTTGCCACGGGCTTGCCGTCAGCCTTGGCGGGCGCCTGGTTCATCTTTTGTGACGGTGCAACGCCGAATCCAAGCTCGTCGGCATCGATGTCAGTACGCATGTTTATTGTCATCCTCTCGAGGCTGCTGCCACCCAGAGGCGTGCTGCCAAGGCGCACGGCGCCGGCGGCGGCAGGCTCCTGTCCGCCATTGTCGTCGACGGCAAGAGCGCCGACGATGATGTTCAAGCCGGCAAAGTCTGACGCTATGGTGCTAAGCTTGAGCCATGTACCCGCACCACCGGCCAGGTTGACAACGGCTCCGCCGTCAGCCTCGGGACCCTCGTCGAGGAGAATCGGGCTGCTGCCTGCCGGCAGGGTGGCATCATAAGCAATGTATATGTCCTTGCCCTCAGGTATCCTGATGTCCTCTCCACCGTCGAGCGTCAGCGTATAAAGCATCTGCGGCTCGATATCGCCCTTGGCGAACTGGCGCTCGTAGAGTACGTCGCCACCGTCGGCAAGCACTTTCAGCTTGAACCCGTCAAGCACGTCGCCGATGCCGAACGTAATCGAATGCAGCTTGTAGCCAGCACACTCGGCAAGCTCTTCCTTGCTGAACTTGGCACCGTACAACAGCGACATCTCCTCGGGGAAGCCTGCTATGTAGGCCGGCGTGCCGTAATGCTTCATCTCGTACGCGCTCGGACTCCAGGTCATGGCAATGTCGGCGCCCTGCTGTTCGTAGTCAACAATGATTGGAGCCTTGTATTCGGCCGGCAGCGAGTATGTTAGATTGGCCGCCACCTCGTTTGAGGTCTTGCCGCCCTCGCCCTTGGCCACCACGGCGTAACGGTATGTTCCGAGGTCGGGCACGTTGTCGGTGAATGTGTTTCCGGACACGTTATCGCCTACCAGCTGGCCGTCGCGGTATACGTCATAGCCCGTCACCTCCTGCGGCTCTGAAGCCTGCTCGCTCAGCGCCTCGACATCGGCGGTAAGCATGAAGTTGCCTGCGATGTCGCCTTCAGACAATGTCTTCCAGTAAGGACTGGACTTATCGAAGCCGTTGCTAGACGGGCTTGAAGTAGAGAACGAGTTGCCCTTGCCCTCCACGGCGGTAGTGTTGTCGACTCCTACCGGGTGGCCGCCCGCCGTGTGTGTATAGTAAAGGCCGAATGCATACTCGTTGCCAAGCTCCATCTTATACGGCGTGGTAAGCGTAAACTTGTTCCACGCATCGGTGGTGACTGCAGCAGTCACATCTTCAGGCACAATCTCGTAATAGTCTATCTTGCCGTTCTTCATGATGAACGGAACGATTGAATTGAGCGTGCCGTCGTTTCTTACATAAGAATTTATGGCCGTTATCTGGTGGTCGGGGAAGGCTGCAAGGTCGTCAGCGTCAAACTGCTGCACTATCCATACCCTGGGCGACGTGCTCGACGTGCCGCCGATGGATATACCAAGCTCCTTGCCGCTCCATGTCATTTCGGGTCCGCGCTTCAGCGGGGCGCCCCACGTAAGCGTGGCTGAAAGATTGTCGACAGTTGCGGAAATGCCGCTGACGGGCGGCATGTAGCTGTATGCCGACAACGTTTTGGCTTCAACCTCGTCAGACATCTTGTCGCCGCCTTCAGCATAAACGGCCGCCACCTTATATTTATGCAGGCCTTCGGGCTCGCCTGTCAAGGTGTACGTAGTAGCATCGGTAAGCAGTTCGGGATTGACCTTCACGCCGTCGCGGTAAACGTCATAGCCCTGCGGCTGTCCTGTCGCATCGTTGTGCAACATGGCCGTAACGAGGAAATCGCCGGGTGCGTCGGAGTACCACTTCTTACCGTCATAGGAATACAGGTTGCCCTTGCCGTAAGTAGGCTGGCGGTCGCAGATTCCCACAAAACTCATGTTACGACCGCAGTTGAACTTAACGGCAATCACTACCTCCTTGCCTTCGGGGATGGTATAAGGCTCGTCAAACCTGACGTTGCGCCACGAATTCTTCTCGAAGCCTCCGAGGTCGGCCGCCTGTTCGTAAACGGGTTGACCGTCTTCAAACACGACTACCGAAGCCTTGAACACCTCACGATACTCCCAATACCTTACGGAATCAATTTTCTGGCCTGCATAAGCCGCAAGTTCGTCGGCGGTGAACTTGGCGCCGACATAAAACTCAACAGCCCCCTGCGGGTCTTTCAGAACTCCGTCAAGCCCGTTATAGTCTTCGTCGTCATGCCATTGCAGCACGATGTCGTCGGCAGGGGCTTTCCAACTAAGCGACACATCCTGGAATGTCACATCAGCCTTCAACGAATGTGGCTGGCCATTTTGCGCACAAAGCTTGCCTCCGACGATTCCGGAAGCAACCATCAACAATGTGATAGCGCGAAGAAATGTCTTTTTCATAAGGTCGTATAGTTTTAAGATTAGCGGCGGTTAAATAATAAGCAGCCCTACACTTACCCGCTCATGCAAGGTCGCACGGCCGTGCCGGTTGACGCCGCTTTTACCAAAGGGCACAGCCGATAATCATATTTGGCAAATATATGAAATTATTTTTACATTTCAACATTTATTACACAAAAATAATAATTGATTGTGACTAATTTGGTACTAATTTGGAGACAGTATAAATAAGCCCGGCAATAAATTTGTCTCGACAAACATGGAAAATATAACGACTAACGGCATTATCGAGCTTCTGTCAGCAGCCGGATTGGCCCAAAGGCAAGCTAAGCCGGCCTCACGGCGATGAAAAAAGTAAAGGCGCACCTTCGAGGTGCGCCTTTACATATAATATAATCCTGTCAGATGATTATTATTTCAGCTTTGCATATCCGTAGCGTGCAGTCTCGCCGAGCTCTTCCTCGATGCGGATGAGCTGGTTGTACTTAGCCATACGGTCTGTGCGGCTCATAGAACCAGTCTTGATCTGGCCAGAGTTGGTAGCTACAGCGATGTCGGCGATAGTAGTGTCCTCAGTCTCGCCTGAACGGTGAGAAGTGACAGTTGTATAGCCGTGGCGGTGAGCCATCTCGATAGCGTCGAGAGTTTCGGTCAGTGAACCAATCTGGTTAACCTTGATCAGGATAGAGTTTGCAGCACCCATCTTGATACCCTTCTCGAGGAACTTGACGTTAGTTACGAACAGGTCGTCACCAACGAGCTGGCAACGGTCGCCGATAGCGGCTGTCAGCTTAACCCAGTTGTCCCAGTCGTTCTCGTCGAGACCGTCCTCGATAGAGTCGATAGGATACTTGGTGATGAGCTCCTCAAGGTACTTGATCTGCTCCTCTGCAGTGAGTTTCTTACCGTTAGGATCCTTCTTCTTGCCGTCCTTGAGCTGGCGGTAGTCATAATACCACTCGCCGTTCTCGCATACTGCGAACTCGCTGGCTGCGCAGTCCATGGCGATCTTGACGTCCTTGCCCGGCTCGTAGCCAGCGTCCTTGATAGCCTGGCAGATGCTGTCAAGAGCATCCTCGATGCCGTTGAGTGCAGGAGCGAAACCACCCTCGTCACCTACTGCGGTAGAGAGGCCGCGCTTCTTCAACAGTTTTGCAAGTGCGTGGAAAACTTCAGCACCCATGCGGATGGCTTCCTTCTCGTTGGGAGCGCCTACCGGACGGATCATGAACTCCTGGAATGCGATAGGAGCGTCAGAGTGTGCACCACCGTTGATGATGTTCATCATAGGAACGGGCAGGGTGTAAGAGTTGCATCCGCCGATGTAGCGGTACAGAGGCATGTTAAGAGCCTTGGCTGCAGCCTGTGCAGTAGCCAGTGACACGCCGAGGATGGCGTTGGCGCCGAGCTTGCTCTTTGTAGGAGTTCCGTCGAGAGCCAGCATCTTATAGTCGACAGCACGCTGATCGAAAACGCAGTCGCCTTTCAATGCAGGTGCTATGATTGTGTTAACGTTCTCAACAGCCTTGAGCACGCCCTTGCCCAGGTAACGGTTCTTGTCGCCGTCGCGAAGCTCGAGTGCTTCGTTCTCACCCGTAGACGCTCCTGACGGAACGGCTGCACGGCCCATAACGCCGTTTTCAAGGGTTACTTCAACTTCAACTGTAGGATTGCCTCTTGAATCGAGGATTTCTCTTGCATGAACTTTTTCAATCTTCATAATTACCTTTAAGTTTAAAAGAGTCGTAATTTATGTTCTCTTGGTTTTCGACTGCAAAGTTACTGCCAAATGGCAATATATGAAACAATCGGAGGGCTTATTTCCTGCTATTTAATTTTTTTTAATACATGCGCGTACAATATAATGCAATATTGCCCAAACCCCGCCAGCCAACGGCTGGCCGGAAGGCCCGCCTGCGCCGCTACTTGCGGCCGCAGGCTGTTTGCGGGTTGCACATCAGCACCCCATCCGGACGGATATTTGCATTTTGATGCAACATTTATTATTTTTTACATCTGTACACGAACATCCTTGCATGCCATAAATGCAACTTTCATGTTTACAAATAGGAAGAAGCGACACGTTTTTTATGCAAAAAAGAGAACTATTCCTTGTTTTTTCAAAAAAAATAATTATTTTTGCACATGATAAGAATTACATAATGCCAACGTAAGGCATACTATTTACCTATCTGACCTGTAACATTTTTTAATAACTAAAACTTTCATTTTATGATTAAACAATTACTTTTCGCTTCAATTTTATTTGTGCCGTGCGTACAGTCAGTGGCACAAAGCATTAAGAAGGCCGACAATGTTACGATGTACAGCATTTCGGAGAACGGAAAATACGCCTGCTCAGCCAATGAAGGCGTAGTTGTACTTTGGAACACCGAGAAGGACAACAACACCACGACATTTGACGACCAGTATTATTACTGCGACGGAGTAAGCAACGACGGAATGATGGCCGGCTCGGTAGGCCCAACGGGTTACGAGCAGCCTATCATCTTCACGACCGGCAAGACCATATACCTGCCCATGCCGGAAGACAGGGAATGGGCTTACGGAAGCGCACGCGGCATCTCGTCGGACGGAAAGTTCGTCTGCGGCCTCCTGTCTGACGCCAGCGTGGACATCATGGACAACACCACCGCCATCATACCTGTTGTTTGGGAGATTGACGGAGACAACATCACATGCACCATCCTGCCCTATGCTGAGAAGGACTTCACAGGACGTTGCCCGCAGGGCTACCACCCGCTGTTGGTATCAGAGAGCAAGAACCGCATCCTCGGACGCCAGATTGACTATTCAGGCTTCGGCGGCGCAATAATAGTTTGGGACCGCACGGCCCCGGGCGAGCCTTGGACTTACACCATCCTTGGCGAAGACCTGCAATATAAAGACGGCCCCGACTTCCCCGAATATCCTGACGAGCCAAAGATCATAGACTACTCGGATTACATGACGGAAGAAGAAATCGCCGCTTACGAAACAGCCTATAACAACTGGTGCAACAACGGCTACGTAGGCAATGCTCCCAAACGTGAAGAATACATCACCGACGAAACAAGAAAAGCTCAATACCTTGAAGCTGTGGAGGAATACAACAAAGCTGCGGAGGAATACAACAACAAGGTTAACGAGTTCTACAACATTTATTACGAACGCAAGAGCGATTACTCTCTCGACCTGTACTCTTTCTCAGGAAGTTTCAACGGCCGCTATGTAGGCTGTCCTGTAACTAAGATGGAGTTCGACGATTACGGCTGGCCTACCGATGTACCATACCCTTGCTACTACGACATTGACGACAACTGCAAACTGACAATCCTGGATGACGAGAAGTATGCAAACTTCGGACTCTCCGGACGCATCAGCGACAACGGCGACCTTGCCGTATCGAAGCCGGCCAGAGCTACAATGTTCGACGTACGCAACTCTTATGTAATAACTGCAGGAGACAACAAGATTGTCAACGTATACGAATACCTGGGCAAAACTAACGAAGGCAAAGTAAACCGCCAGACATTCGCCGACGGAGGACTCGAGCTCTCATGGATAGGTTATGACATGGAAACTTACGAACAGGTTGAAGTAAAAGACTCCATACTCGTAGGAACCTTGCTGCTGTCAGCCGACGGAAAGAATGCCGCAGGCTTCACAACCGACCCGAACACTTTTACAATAACATCTTGGGCACTCAACAGCTTCACCACAACAGGCATCAACACCGCAAAGACAGGCAAGGCTGAAGCAGTACTCCGTTCAAACATCATCGAGGACGGCGTGATTGAGTTCGTTGCCGACGTCGAGAACGCAGCACTGTTCGACCTGAGCGGAGCAGCACTCTACAGCGGCAAGCCGCAGGGCAGCAGCATCGCAGCACCGGCACAAGAGGGCATCTACATCCTCAAGGCCAAGCTGAAGAACGGAGCCGTAAGAACGGACAAGATCGTAGTAAGATAAACCGAAGGGCGCAAGCCCCGACAACACAATAAGCCGCACGCCGAAGCTGCTGACGCAAGCCCGGGCGTGCGGCTTTTCGTATGCGCCATGACCATGCAGCCGGCGCCGCCAGGCGCGCACCCCCCTGGCAGCCAGGCACTTGGCGGCAACGAGCACGGGCGCGCAAAAGCCGGGCGGCAAAAGGTAACCTTTTGCCATGCGGAAGGTAACCTATTGCAACGCAAAACGCCGCCTTTCACCGTGTAAAAAGCAACCTATTGCAAACCGTGGGCAAAGCGCCGCGCAGCCTCGCCTCCGAATTGTATCTTACCGTTAAAATCCGAGTTTTATTTTGCCGTTTATCATAAATGGAGTAACTTTGCAGCCCATTTATAATAAAGTAAAAAGAAATGTCATATTTATTTTCTTCAGAATCAGTATCGGAAGGGCATCCCGACAAGGTTGCCGACCAGATATCAGACGCCATACTCGACCAGTTCCTGGCTTACGACGACAGCGCCCGCGTAGCGGTGGAAACACTCGTAACCACAGGACAGGTGGTAATAGCGGGCGAAGTGCGCAGCAGCGTCTACATAGACCTGCAGACCATGGCGCGCAAGACCATAAAGAAGATAGGCTACACCAAGTCTGAATACCAGTTCGACGGCGACTCGTGCGGCATACTTAACGCCATACACGAGCAGAGCGACGACATAAACCGCGGCGTGGACAACGGCGACGAGGACGGACAGGGAGCCGGCGACCAGGGCATGATGTTCGGCTACGCGTGCAACGAGACCGAGAACTACATGCCCGTGACGCTCGACCTGGCACACCTGATAATGAGGACCCTTGCCGACATACGCAAGGAAGGCAGGCAGATGACCTACCTGCGCCCCGACTCGAAGAGCCAGGTGACCGTGGAATACAGCGACGAGGGCACGCCCCGGCGCATAACAACCATCGTGGTGTCGACGCAGCACGACGAGTTCGACACCGACGACGAGCGCATGCTGGCGCGCATCAAGGACGACGTGGTCAACATACTCATACCGAGGGTGAAGGAGCAGATACACTCTGACAAGGTGCTCGCCCTGTTCAACGACGACATACAATACCTTGTCAACCCTACAGGCAAGTTCGTAATAGGCGGCCCCAACGGCGACACCGGACTGACCGGCCGCAAGATAATAGTAGACACCTACGGAGGCAAGGGCGCACACGGAGGCGGCGCCTTCTCGGGCAAGGACTCGAGCAAGGTTGACCGCTCGGCAGCCTACGCCGCCCGCCACATAGCCAAGAACATGGTAGCCGCAGGCGTGGCCGACGAGATGCTCGTACAGGTAAGCTACGCCATAGGCAAGGCAGAGCCGCTCAACGTCTACGTAAACACCTACGGCAAGAGCCGCGTAGACATGACCGACGGCGAGATAGCCGCAAAGATATGCCAGATGTTCGACCTGCGCCCCAAGGCCATCGAGCGCAGCCTGAAGCTGCGCCAGCCCATGTACCTCGAGACGGCGGCATACGGCCACATGGGACGCAAGAACGAGGTGGTGAAAAAGACCTTCACCAGCCACTACCACGAGGAGAAGACCATCGAGGTGGAACTCTTCACGTGGGAGAAGCTCGACAAGGTGGACGAGATACGCAAGCAGTTCTTCGGCCGCTGACACACACGCCCGTGGCGCCGTGCTGACGCCCCGTGCGGCCGACGGCGTACAGGCACATTAAAATACTACATACACGAACATGATATTCCAGCAGGCAGACTCGACGGCGGCGGCAGGCGCAGCCGTCCGTCAGGACACGGCCCACGCCGGGCAGCCGGCGGGACGCGTGCCCAAACCATACGAGGTGCTGCAGAAGCTGCCGCCCGGCGCCACGCCGGCGCAGCAGGACTCTGCCATACAGGCGGCGTTCCACGTCGAGAACACCCACCTGAGCACCCGCCCCGACACGCTGGGCCTGCCGGGACAGGACAAATGGATAAGCCCGAGGGACGTCAACCTGCCGCAATACTACCGCGAGACGTTCTTCTCGAAAGACTCGCTCTTCTACAGCGAGACGGGCGGCCGCTACGGCGTGGCCGGCGACCCCGTGCCCTACACCATACACGGCGACAACACGCTCACGGCGCTGCTCATAGGCTGCTTCATCGTGGCCATGGTAGCCTTCGCCAACTCGCGCCGCTTTTTCATGCGCCAGGCCAAGTACTTCTTCCGCGAGCCCAACAGCAACACCACCGAGATGACCGAGACCTCGGCCGAGGTGAGGTTCCAGTTCTTCTTCGTATTGCAGGCATGCCTCCTGCTGGCCACGGTGTCGTTCATCTACACCCTGGAGTGCGTTGCCGACACGTTCATACTATCGTCGCAATACCAGCTCGTGGGCATATTCTTCGGCATCTTCACCGCCTACTTCCTGGTCAAGCTGATAGCCAGCTGGGCCGTCAACAACGTATTCTTCGGCAGGAAGAAGAGCGTGCGCTGGCTCAAGTCGCAACTCTTCGCCACGTCGGTCGAAGGCATAGCCCTGTTCCCCGTGGTGCTGCTTCAGGCATATTTCGACCTGTCGATACAAAAAGCCGTAATTTATGTCATTTTTGTCATAGTAGTATCAAAAATAATGCTGCTGTACAAGAGTTTTGTTATGTTTTTCAGACATAAAAACTTTTTTCTGCAGATTATTTTGTACTTTTGTGCCCTTGAAATAATGCCGTTGCTTTCATTAGGGGGTATACTGGTAAAGGTAGTAGATTATTTGAAAATAAATTTTTAGGATATTGACTGATGGTAAGAAAGATTTTAGTGTCACAACCAAGACCGAGCAGTGATAAGTCACCGTATTTCGAGTTGGAAAAAGATTACGGCGTAGAATTGGTCTTCCGCCCCTTCATAAAAGTAGAAGGACTGTCATCCAAAGATTTCCGCCAGCAGAAAATCAGCATTCTCAACTACACAGCCGTGGTATTCACCTCAAGGCACGCAATAGACAATTACTTCAAGTTGGCGAACGACATGCGCCTCGAGATACCGGAAACGATGAAATACTTCTGCGTGACCGAGACGATAGCCCTGTACATACAGAAATACGTGCAGTACCGCAAGCGCAAGGTGTTCTTCGGCAAGACGGGCAAGATAGACGACCTGCTGCCCACAATGGTGAAACACAAGGCCGAGAAATACCTCATACCGCTGAGCGACGTACACGACGACACCGTGGCGAAGCTGCTTGACGCCAAGAAGCTGAACCACACCGAATGCGTAATGTACCGCACCGTGAGCAACGACTTCACCGAAGAAGAGGTGAAGACCTTCGACTACGACATGTGCATATTCTTCAGCCCGTCGGGCATCAACGCATTCAACACGACCTTCGGCGACTCGATGAACGACAAAGTGGTGGTAGGCACTTTCGGCCCCGCCACCGCCAAGGCAGCACACGACGCCGGCCTGAAAGTAGCGCTTGAAGCCCCCACACAGAAACACCCCTCGATGACAAGCGCGCTGAAAGACTTTCTGGAGAACAACAAGTAAACCCGTACGCTTATGCCGCAACCAGGCGCAAAGACATTCTGCAAGGAAGAGCGGCTGTGCCGCAAGGCCCTCATAGAAAAGCTCTTCCACAAGGAAGGCAGCCGCTCGATGGCAGCATTCCCACTGCGCCTTGTCTACATGAAGTCGCCAGCCGGCGAAGACGGACCCGCGGCACAGATGCTCGTCAGCGTGCCCAAGCGCTGCTTCAAGCGCGCCGTGAAGCGCAACAGGGTGAAACGCCAGGTGCGCGAAGCCTACCGCAAGAACAAGCACATACTGTACGACAAGCTGGAACAGCTCGACGGCACACGGCTGGCAATGGCCTTCATTTGGCTAGACGACAGCCTGTGGGACACGCCGAAAGTGGAACAGAAAGTAACCAACCTCATGCAGAGGCTTGCCGAAAAGCTTGAAAGCAAATGAAAAGCCTCATCGCCAAATTGTCGAAAGCATTGGTATGGCTGCTATGCCTGCCGATACTCTTCTACCAGAAATTCATATCGCCGTTCACACCACCCTCGTGCAGATTCACCCCAACATGCTCGGAATACGCCAGGCAGGCGCTTAAGAAACACGGCCCCGTAAAGGGACTCGCACTAGCCGTATGGCGCATACTGCGCTGCAACCCCTGGGGAGGAAGCGGCTACGACCCCGTACCCTGAACAGACAGTCACTACAACCCGCACGGATGACGCCCCGGCGGCCGCAAGGCGACGCCGTACGGCCATACCCGGGAAACATTAACATAGAATACCATACGATGAACAAGAATTTTGTTGAAGAACTCAAGTGGCGCGGCATGCTGAGCCAGATAATGCCCGGCACGGAAGAGCTGTTGATGAAAGAACAGGTAACAGCCTATCTTGGCACCGACCCCACGGCCGACTCGCTGCACATAGGACACCTCTGCGGCGTCATGATGCTGCGCCACCTGCAACGCTGCGGACACAAGCCGATAATACTCGTCGGCGGAGCCACCGGCATGATAGGCGACCCGTCGGGCAAGAGCCAGGAGCGCAACCTGCTCGACGACGAGACCCTGTACCACAACCAGGAGTGCATAAAGGCGCAGGTGGCCAAGTTCCTCGACTTCGGCAACGACGCGCCCAACGCCGCCGAACTCGTAAACAACTACGACTGGATGAAGGACTTCACCTTCCTCAGGTTCGCACGCGAGGTGGGCAAGCACATCACCGTAAACTACATGATGGCCAAGGAGAGCGTGCAGCAGCGCCTCAACGGCGAAGCACGCGACGGCCTCTCGTTCACCGAGTTCACATACCAGCTGCTCCAGGGCTACGACTTCCTCTACCTGTACCAGCACAAAGGCTGCAAGCTGCAGCTGGGCGGTAACGACCAGTGGGGCAACATGACCACCGGCACCGAGCTGATACGCCGCACGCTGGGTCCCGAGGCAGAGGCATACGCCCTGACGTGCCCGCTGATAACCAAGGCCGACGGCAAGAAGTTCGGCAAGACGGAGAGCGGCAACGTATGGCTCGACCCCAAGCGCACGTCGCCCTACAAGTTCTACCAGTTCTGGCTGAACGTAAGCGACGACGACGCCGAGCGCTACATAAAGATATTCACCAGCCTTGACAAGGAGACAATAGACGCCCTCGTAGAGGAGCACCGCCAGGACCCGGGACGCCGCACCCTGCAGCGCCGCCTGGCCGAAGAGGTAACCGTCATGGTACACTCGCGCGAGGACTACGACGCAGCCGTGGAGGCATCCAACATACTGTTCGGCAAGTCTACCAAGGAAAGCCTCATGAAGCTCGACGAGCAGACACTGCTCGACATATTCGAGGGCGTGCCCCAGTTCGAGATTTCAAGGGACAAGCTCGGCCTTCAGGCAATAGAGCTGTTCACCACTGAGGCAGCCGTATTCGCCAGCAAGGGCGAGATGCGCAAGCTCGTACAGGGCGGAGGCGTGTCGCTCAACAAAGACAAGCTGACGGCCTTCGACCGCGCCATAACCGCCGACGATTTGATTGACGGCAAGTACCTGCTGGTGCAGCGAGGCAAGAAAAATTACTACTTGGTAACGGTAAAAGACTAAAAAGTCGTTCAAAATTTTGGTAGTGGCGTAAAAAACCACTACCTTTGCACCCGTGATTGTCCAATGGTGTAATGGTAGCACAACAGGTTTTGGTTCTGTTTGTAGTGGTTCGAATCCGCTTTGGACAACATTTTTAAACATTATTCATACAATAATCGCACCTTTACACTTAGAGGTGCGATTTTTTTTAGTAACTTTGCAAAACCTAATTTACGTTGTTTCAAAAACATTCAAATTAAAAAATACATTATGAAAACAAATTACGAAATCCGCTATGCAGCGCATCCCGAAGATGCGAAAAGCTACGACACGAAACGCATTCGCCGCGACTTCCTCATCGAGAAGGTATTCGCAGCTGACGAGGTTAATATGGTTTACTCAATGTACGACCGCATGGTTGTAGGCGGCGCAATGCCCGTCAACGAAGAACTCAAGCTCGAAGCCATCGACCCGCTCAAGGCCGAATACTTCACTACACGCCGCGAGGTCGGCATATTCAACGTAGGCCAGGGCGAAGGCGTTGTCAAAGTAGGCGACGAGACATATACCCTGGGCTACAAGGAGGCCCTCTACATAGGCCGCGGCGACCGCGACGTATACTTCAGCAGCAAGGACGCGCAGAAGCCTGCCAAGTTCTACTTCAACAGCACCACTGCCCACACGGCATATCCCTGCAAGAAAATAACCAAGGCAGACGCGGTGGTTGCACACATGGGTTCGCTCGAGACTAGCAACGAGCGCGACATCAACAAGATGATAGTATCACAGGTGCTGCCTACATGCCAGATACAGATGGGCATGACGGAGCTTGCCCCCGGCAGCGTATGGAACACCATGCCGGCACACGTACACAGCCGCCGCATGGAGGCTTACTTCTACTTCGAGGTGCCCGAGGAGCAGGCAGTATGCCACTTCATGGGCGAAATAGACGAGACACGCCACATCTGGATGAAGGGCGACCAGGCCGTACTGTCTCCCGAATGGAGCATACACAGCGCAGCCGCAACGCACAACTACACCTTCATCTGGGGCATGGGAGGCGAAAACCTCGACTACGGCGACCAGGACTTCTCAAAGATAACCGACCTGAAATAAACCAAAACGACAAGCAATGGACACATTCTCACAGAAATTCTCGCTCGAAGGTAAGGTGGCCCTCGTCACGGGAGCCGCCTACGGCATAGGTTTCGCCATTGCCGAGGCCTACGCAAAGGCAGGCGCAAAGATAGCATTCAACTGCCGTTCGCAGCACCACATGGACCAGGCCCTCGCCGACTATAAGGCCAAGGGCATCGACGCCAAGGGCTACATCTGCGACGTGACAAAGGAGGACGAGGTGAAGGCTATGGTGGCCGACATAGAGAAAGAGCTGGGCACGATAGACATACTTGTAAACAACGCCGGAATAATCAAGCGCATACCGATGACGGAAATGTCGGTTGAAGAGTTCCGCCAGGTTGTCGACATAGACCTCAACGCGCCGTTCATAGTCTCCAAGGCCGTGATACCGGGCATGATAAAGAAGGGACACGGCAAGATTATCAACGTATGCTCGATGATGAGCGAGCTGGGACGCGAAACGGTGTCGGCCTACGCCGCAGCCAAGGGCGGCCTGAAGATGCTGACGCGCAACATATGCTCCGAGTTCGGAGGACACAACATACAGTGCAACGGCATAGGCCCGGGTTACATTGCAACGCCCCAGACGGCCCCGCTGCGCGAGCGCCAGGCCGACGGCAGCCGCCACCCGTTCGACAGCTTCATCGTGTCGAAGACTCCGGCTGCGCGCTGGGGCACGCCCGAGGACCTTATGGGCCCGGCGGTGTTCCTCGCTTCAGACGCTTCCGACTTCGTAAACGGGCACATCCTCTACGTCGACGGCGGCATACTCGCATACATCGGCAAGCAGCCCTGACGCAACGCCGGCAAAAGCCGGCACGCAACCCGACGGGAACAGGCAGCGGCAACCAAGCCGCCTGTTCCCGTTTTTTTCATCTTGGAAACTGTTTTGATTAGTTACAGAACTCGGTTTTTTGTTGAAACTGCATGGTTCTTTATTAATGTCATGGGCGTGTTTCCGGCCGTTCCGGGTTGTTGTTTCCGACGTTTAGCCAGCTAAACTTACTCAAACGACAACCCGGAACGGCCGGAAACACACCCCAATCCATTCAACAAAGAAATCAAAACAGTTTCTTACCCTCCTGCACGGCTGGAACACAACCGTCACGAACAAACCATGCCGCGCTGCAACCCATTTTTCAGGAAAAGACAATATGCGGCCTTTCGCACGGCAATACGCGGCCTTTTACACGGCCGTAGGCCTCCTTTTGCGTCGCAAAAGGAGGCCTACGGCAAACCGGCTTCCGTGCCGGAGCAAGCCGGGGCGCGGGCCGGCGAAAAAAAGGCGGGCGCCCGTCAGAGGGGCGTCCGCCTTGCATGTGTGCAGTGTGGTAGGATGGTTACTTGACCATCAACTTCTTGCCGTTAACGATGTAAACGCCCTTCTCAAGGCCGTTGGTTGCGCTTGCAGCCTTGCCTTCCTTGACGAGGCGTCCGTCAACGGTGTAAACCTTGACGATGGCGTCAGCGCCGCCTGAAACAACTTCGTCGATGCCGGTGGGAATGGTGTTGAACGTACCGGTGATGGTCACGGCGTCGCCGTTCATAAGGCGGGCGTTGTCAACGGTCACGGTCACGGGGCTGTTGTTGTAAGATATCGAGCCGAGCGATACGTAGGCCACGTAGCCCTCCTCGTAGTCGTCCCACTCGAAGGGCACCTGCTCAGGCGTGTAGGTGCGCGAGCGGAGGTTGCCGCGGGCGTCATACCAGGTTACGGTAACGCCGTCGTACATGATGGGGTTGTTGAGCCATATCATGATCTTGTCGTACCCGGCGAGCGACGTGTTGCCGTTCTGCGGGTCGAAGTCGTAGATGAAGCTTATCTCCTGCTTCTTCACGCCGTACACGGCGAGCACCGAGCTTGTGCCGGTGTTGGGATAGTTGGTGTCCACGCTGCGCCCGTCGGTCGTGGTAAGCCCGCTGAGCGTTATGGTCACGCGGGTGGAGCCGGTAGAGCCGCGGCTGCCCTCCACCTGCTCGGGGATGAGTATGCCGCGTATGTCAACGGTGACGGTGTTGCCCTCGATGGTGAAGTCGGGACGGTGCTGCTCGAACGAGCCTGCCTCCTGGTCGCCCCAGGTCATGGTCACGTCGACGTTGCCCTTGTCCTCGTTGAGCGGGTCGGAGAACGTGAACACGATGAAGCCGTCGTCGCCGCCCTCGGGATAGTAAGTATAGATCTCGGAGCCGTCGGCCGGGTCGATCGACACGAGCGTGGCGGGCATTTCGCCAAGCTCGAGCGTTATCTCGTAAGAGCCGTCCTCGCCGTAGAGCTTGTCGGGGTTCTCAACGTCGCGTATGCCCTCAAGACGGATGGTGAACTTGTCGCCGGTGGCTATCTTGCCGCCGTCCATGAGGTAGTCCATAAGGTCGCGCAGCATGATGGTGTAGAAATACTGGGTGACGAATATGGCGTTGATGCACGACGTGGGCACGTCCTCCTGCCTGCCGTCGCCGTAGAGCACGAGGGTCTTGTCGATGGTTACCTGGTGGTCGATGGTGAACTCGAGGTTGCGGTCGTTAAGGTCGAACACTTCGCCGTCCGTGTAGTTGCAGTCGATGTTGATCACCGACTCGCCCGTGCTGTAAGATATGGTGACGGTGGTCGGGTCGACTATGGGCGTGGTGCTGAAGTAATATACCTGGCCGGCCTCGACGTCGCAACGGGTGATGTTGCCGGCGGCGGTGTTCTCGCGCGGCAGCGACACCTTGCTGTCCTCCGACCAGTCGGCGTCGGTCTTGTAGAGCAGCGCGCTGCCGAAGCCCGTGTTGAACTCGAGCATGCCCGTCTCGGGGGCGGTGAGCATGAAGCAGTTCACGCCGCCTACCTGCAGCTCAAGCTCAGTAGGCTCGTCGGCGCTGACCGTCACCTCGCCCAGCTCGATGCGGTTCTGCGCCGAAAGGCTTGCCACGCCCATTAGGGCGGCGGCAATGAAGAATAGAATCTTTTTCATATTATGCTTTTATTGGTTAATTGTCGTGTCTTAACTGACTTTTCCAAACCGCAAGGGCCGTGAATGACATCACGGCCCCTGAAAGAATCCCGGAAACCGGCCGGGGGAGTCAGGGGCGCAACCAAGGCCCCGGCCCCCGCCGGCCTTCCCGTTTCAACTTAATTACGGTTTCAACTTAATTACTATTTCAATTTTACTTTACAGCCACCTTCGTGCCGTTTACGATGTAAACGCCGGCGGGCAGGCTCTCGAGCATGTCGGCAGCTGCGCCCTCGCCTACGTAAACGCCGTCGATGGTGTAAACCTTGACGTTGCCGTCAGCGTCGGCCTTGATGGCGGTGATGCCGGTGCCCGTGCCTACGTAGAATACGTAAGTGAGCTCGGGGTTGTAGATGTCGCCCTCAGGCTCGCCCCAAGAAGTCTCGAAGCCGAAGTCATACGTATCATTAAAGATAGTGCCCTCAGGTATTGTGAGCGTGTAAACACCTTCGGTTGTGATCGGAGATGCCACAAAAACATGGAACATGCTGAATACCTCCCAATCCATGTCCATCGAGCACTCGAACTCTTCGCCTTCGGCATTGGTCAACGTCACGAAGTTATCCCAATTGAGGTTGCTGATCATGTTGCCGAAATCGATGTCGATTTGTGAAAGCTCCTCAACGGTGCTTCCGTCCTCAGGAGTTACGGACGTAGGCTTGAACTGTGCGCGGTCCTTCTGGTAAACAAGCGTGATGGTCTGGAGCTCGTCGTCGGTGTTGCCGTAAGAGATGGGCGCGCCGTTGGTAGCCGTTGCGGCGATGGTGACGGGTATCTGCAACTCGTCGGCCAGCGTCTCGGGAACGGTCACGGTCAATACGTTGCCGTCGACAACGTAGTCGAGAGGCTCCCTCATGTTCATGCCGAGCTTGGTGGTAACGCTTGCCACGGTGAAGTTGGCAGAGCTCATGGTAACCTTGATTTCAGAAGGAATCTCGGTGTTGTACTCGCCGGTCACGTTGTAAGGAGCCGGGTCTACGTTCTCAACGGTCACAATCTCGTCGACAACGTTGATTGTCCAAGTCCACGTCGGGTTCCACTGTCCCTTGGTGAGTCCGCCCTGGTCGGTCTGCCACGGAGAGTTCGGGTCGGCGTTGCCGTCGCCTATCGACAGAGAGTCAACCTTCAGAGTGTAAACGCCCGGAGTGGTTATGGCCACGGGAGTGCCCTCGTAAGTCTCGAGGTTCACTGAGCCGAGCTCGCATACGGTGGCCACGATCTCGTTGCCGTCGGCGGCGTCGCCCTTCTGCAGCAATACGTCGTAGAGCTTATCGCCGGCCTCGTTGTAAACGCCTGCGTTGCCCAGCCAGCTGATGCTGTAAGACTTGTCGGCATCCTGTGCGCCGTCAACGGTGAACGTCAGCTTCTCGAAAGAGTCGACGTATGCGCCGTCCTTCGGGTCGGAGTCGAGCAGGTAGAGCCCGTAGTCGATCGTACGGCCGTCGGCCCAAGGCATGTCGATTGTGTAAGCGCTGTTGGCCTGGCTGAAGTACTGCGAGTAGAGACCCGTCTCGTCGTTAAGGCCGTAGCCGGTGAGAGAGTCGACTGCGGCGACGTAAACGGTGATGTAAGAGTCGTTGGCTCCGCCCTCGAGGGTGACGTCGACGTAAGACTTGCCGTCAACCTCGCCAGTCTTGTAATCCAGCGGAACGAGACCCATGCCCTGGCCCAGGACCGAGCCTACCTCGGTGAACTTGACGAGGCCGCTGTAAGTGAACCTTACGACGGGGTTCTCAGAGCTTGCCATCTGCGACGGATCGGTAGCGTCGGGAGACGGAGTTACGTTCTCGAGGATGATGTCGGAATACTGTACGGCGGGAACAGAGCCTTTGAAAGTAAGCTTGGTCGAATACAATTCAGTATAGTCATACCAAGCGTTCTGATCCTCGTAAGAAGTGAAAGTGAAAGTATATTCCTCGTTCTCGTAGAAGTCCCAGTCGTTGGTCATGCCTTCCTTGATGAAGCTCGGGCCTACCGTCCACTCGGTGTAAGCCTTCAGCTCGTAAGTGTTGGTGGGGTCATTGCGGTCAACGAATACCACAGGCTCGCCGTTCTTGTCGAGCACGGGGGTGCCCTCGCCTACCGGAGTGGCGGGAACGTCGGTCACACGTCCGGTTACGCTGCCGTCGATGATGACGCGCATGTAAGTAACAGGCGTGCTCGTAGTGAACTTCAAGGCAACCTCGCCTTCGTCGTAGTGGCCGAGGGCTGAGCCTTCAGCAGGATCAGATGTCACCGTGAAAGCGTTGGGGTTGGAACCTTCTCCCTCGAAAGCGATAGTGAACTTAGTTCCCCAAGACATTGCATCCTTGGCATTCTTGATGATGTAAGTCTTACCGCCTTCAACGTCGAACGAAGTGTACATACCTGATTGGTCGCTTGAGAACTGGCCTACGACGAAATCGTCAGCTCCGCCCTTCTCCTTTATCGATACGTCAAGACTCAGGAAGTAGTCTTGGAAAACCTTAAGCACTCCGCTTTCAGGAGCAGAGAACTCAGCATAACCCACGCCGCCGGTAACGGTGTACGAGTCGCCGTCCTGCACTACGTACGGGTCACTTTCCGTACCCGAGCCGGTCAAGGCCCAAGCACCTGTCACACAGCACATGAGCGCCGTAAGACATAATAGTAAAACCTTTTTCATAAGTGAATAAATTATTAGTTAGTAATAAAAAATAATTATGTTGAAACGATGTGTGGGCCGTAGCGCCGCTTACGGCGCAAAGCCCACACACTTATTTCCAGAGTTTACCTTACGACAACCTTCCTTACTACGCTTGCGCCGTCGGCCGTAGCCTTGACGATGTAGAGTCCCTTGTTGCCGGTGTCCACGCTGACGGTGCCCGAGCCGGCCTTCGTGCCGACGAGGCTTCCGCTGGCGTCGTAAACGGCCACGTTGACGCCGCCTGCCGCGCTGACTACTATCGAGCCGCCTACGGCCGCTACGCTTACGCCTTCGGCTTCGGCGCCTACGGAGCCGATGCCCGAAACGCCGTCAACGGTGAACGGCACCTTGGCCACGTTGACCACCCTGCCCGTGTTGTTGTTGATCACGGCCGCTACGATTTCGGCGTTGGCCCAGTTGACAACGTTGTCGGGGGCTGTGCGGTCCACGGTGAACTCAACGGGAGAGTTGGCCGTGACGTTGGCGGGAATCATGCCTGCCATGCCGTTGAAGTAATCGTCGACGACGCGGCGCGCCACGTGGTCGAACGTGATGGTCGGGTTGTTCTGTCCGAACTCGCCGCCCTGGCCGAAGCGGCCGAAGATAGGATCGCTATTCGAATAGAAATAGTTGGTCTGCGAGCCTTCGAGTCCGTTCTCGACGATGACGAACAGGATGTTCTGGTTGAGGTTGTTGAGGTTTACGGCGTAGTTGACGTTGCCCTCTACGACGATCCTCTTCTCGGCTGAAACGTAGTCGGCCTTGAGGATGTTGACGTCGGCGTCGGCTACGGGATTCTGCTCGAACTCACGCTGCACGATGTCGAGGAACGTCTCGTTGCCGGCGAGGCTGTTGAACGAATACCGGTTCTCCAAGGTCTCGGGGTCATAATTCTGGACCATCGGGGCATACAGGGTGTCGATGCGGTTGACCTGGCCGGTAGGATATGCAGAGAAGCCGAGGGCGTCGCAATACGTCTGGTAAGCGAAGATGTCGGCACCGCCGCCGTGCACGCCGATGGACACCACCTGGTCGCCGAACATCTTGTCAAGGTTCTCGAGGGCGAGTATGCCGCCGGGGCAGTTGCCGCACCACTGGCCGGTACCCTCCTCTACGAGCACGCGCTTGGTGGTCTCGAAGGCGAGGTTCTTAACCGAGCCGTTGCGCGAGAGCTGCGTCCCGTCGAGCGACACGGTGATGGTGTAATCGTTCTCCTCGCCCACGGTGAGCGGCAGCTCGTCGGGGAACTCTATCGTGTAAGCCGGGCTGTCCTTGGTGAGGCCGAGGCCGGCGGCCGTGTAAGTAGAGGTGAAGCCGTCAGAGGTGAGCGTGGCGGTGAGGTCGTTATAGGTGTTGTCGCCGGTGACGTTGACTTGCGCCGTAACCGGGGTCGAAGCCTTGTCGACCACTGCCGTAGCCGTGGTGTTGCCCAAGACGAAGTCGCCGCGGTAATATATCCTCACGTTGTCGAGGAAGATGGCGCTCTGGTTCTCGTTCTCGTTGACGAATGCTATGTAGACGTACTTGCCTGCGTAGTCGGCCAGCGACACCTCGTAGTTGGTCCAGTCGCCCTCGAGTGCGTCCTGCGACTCGCCCGGGGTGAGCTTCTGCTCGAACACGAGCTTGCCGTCGGTCTTGAACTTGTCGTAAAGCTCCTGTGTGAAGCTTGAGTATCCTCCGTCCTCGGCGAGCACGTAAACCTTGAGCACGTCGTTGGCGGTGAACTGGAACGACTGCGCGTCGAAGTTGAGGTAGTAGTCGCCGTTCTCTATGTACTGCTGCGGCAGCGCCATCCAGTCGTCAGACTTGCCGGCGGGGTTGTACATCGAGTGTGAGCCGGCGCAATAGTCCTCGGTCTCGGTGCTTGAGCGCAGCGTGAAGTTCCACGGGGTGTTGTCGGCGTTGAACTCCCATCCGGCAGCCACCGACGAAGGCGTGTTGTGGTCGCCCTCGTAGAGGAGGTAAAGGGCTATCGAGTTCGACGGGTCGTTGAAGTCGTCGAAGAAGAGGTCGCCGCTGCCGTCGGGCTCGGGCTCGAAAGCGCCGTGGTAGGTTATGGTAATCTCCTCGTTGCCGCAGTCGCCCATGATGTCGGTGACTGAGTTGGCGGGGAGCACGACCCTGTAGTCGGTGCCCAGGCGGAGGTAACGGCGCAGGGCGGGAGCCAGGCCTACCTGGTTGTCGAGGGCGGTAAGGGCAAGCTCGCAGACGGGGGTCTCGCCGTCGCCCTCGTAGAGGTAAGCCACGGCCGAGTTGCCGTCAGCGTCCTCGGCCACGGCGATGTCCATGTCGAACGCTATGCGCACGGGCTGCGAGGTGCTTATCTCTGATACGTTGGCACCGTCGGCCGGCGACATGCCGGTAACCTGGGCGGGCGTGTTCTCGCGCCCTACGTAGTTGATGCGTATCTCCTTGTTCTTGAAGCTCTCGTCGGCGGTGAGCTGGAACGTGCCGGCGGGGAAGTAGACGGTATAGCGCTTGCCCGGCTCGAGCGTGGCGGGACGGCTACCTACGACGAAGCTTACGCCGTCGGAATTAGCCGAGATGGTGAGCGAGCGCACGTTGTTGCCCGACTCGTCGAGCAGCTGCGCCTGGGCGCCGCTGACGAGGGTCGTAGGCTTTGAGAACCTGATGGTGGCCTCGCGGAAGCGGGCGAACGAAGAGCCTGCCTCGGGATATACGGCGTAAGCCTCGAGGGGGTCGATGGCCGAGGTGGCCTCTGAGAACGTCTCGGGCAGACGGATGATGTAGCCCGAGCCCGTGGCCATGCTCATGCCGAGGAGCACGCGCTCGTCGTCGGAAACGTCGACGGCGTAGCCGGTGCACTCTTGGTTAAGGCGCTCGTAGATGTCTATATTGTAGCGGCCGCTGATTATCTCGTCGAGTCCGTACCAGAGGTTGCCGTGGCGCACGTAGACGTAGCGCAGCGGATTGATGGCCGGCGAGGAGGCGAACACCGTTCCGGCGTTTGACACGGCGAAGCCGCCGCGGTCCTGCTCGTCAGAGAACGTGTTGTAGAGGTCGAGCGTGCCGCCGGTTATGTCCATGCGGTAAGCCGAGTTGTACTCGGCGCCCGAAGCGGCGTCGATTATCTGCGATATACCCGTCATGTAGGCGCCGTCGTTGCTCATGTTCGACGTGTCGATGAACGAGCCCGAGCGGAAGCCCTCGGGCAGCAGGTTGTCAACGTAATAGGTCTGCTGCGTCCCGCTGTCGTAGACGTAGTAGCAGTTCTGGCCGAGATAGACGAAGTTTATCGCCCCGGCGAATATCTTGCCGTCGGCGCTCATGTTGGATATGCGGCGCATGTTGGTGAGCGAGCCGTTCTTGTCCTTGCGGGGGAATCCGCTGAACTCCGAGTCGACGTCCACCTGGCGGTAAGAGCCGTCGGCCTGGCGGTCCCACACGCGGGGATGCTCGGTGCTCTGGCCGGTGTCGCCGCCGTCGCTGCCGCCGAAGGCGAAGCCGGCTATGCGGCTGCCGTCAGGGGTCACGCAGAGGGCCTCGCCGTCGCCGGGCAGGTTGACCCACTGCTTCGCGTCGACGTCGTAATACGCGGGGCTGCCGTTGGCGCTGCCGACAACCATCTTGCCGTCGTCGGTCACGTCGTTGGCCGTGTAGCCGAGGGCGTTGCCCGACCACAGCTGCTTGAGTTCGCCCGTGGTGGCGTCTACAAGGTACGGATAACCCATTAGCGTGGTGTTCTCCTCGTCGTATGTCACGGCGGTGGCCCAAAGGCCGTTGTCGGACAGGGCTGTGAAGTAAGCCGTAGACTGCTCGAAGTTGACAGGTATCACCTGCGCCGACGGGGCAGTCTGCGCCCTCATGCCGGAACTGCCGAAGAGCAGTCCAACAAGGAGCATGCATAGATAGATTTTCTTTTTAAACATAACTACTTTTACTTAATTTAACCGGTTTGTTTTTCAAGTCCTTAGTCTTTAAGGCGGTAGGATGGAATGAGGTCAGCTAATTCATTATTCAATTCATAATGCATAATTCATAATGCATAATAGGCTGCGCGGTGTCCGCAGGCGCCGGCGGTTGCCCCGACGGCGGCCGGTATGTGAATCCGCGCGTACGTACATTTTATATTAATACTGCGCGCGACGAGTGCATCATAATATACACTGTGCGCGACGAGTGCGCACGCCCGTCATCGAGCGTGCGCCGCCAATATCCATGCGCAGCCTATTATGCATTATGAATTATGAATTATGCATTATAAAAGGTTATTTCTCAACAACTTTCACCGTGCGTCCGTCGGCATACTTCACGATGTTGACGCCCTTCTGCGGAGCGGTGAGCCTGCGGCCGTCGAGCGTATAGCGCGCCACTTCCTCGCTGCTTCCGGCAACGGTCACGCCGTCGACTCCGGCCGTCGGGTCGGTGGTGAAGAGTATCGTTATCTTAGAGCCGGGAGTGCCCGTGGGGCCGGCCTGTCCGCCTACGTTGTCATACTTGAGCAGCTGCAGCTCAAGCTCGCAAGACGCCACGTCGCCGTTGGGGAACATCTCGGTAGTTATGCTCTTGAAGTAAGAGCTGGGGCCTCCCTCGCTTGCGGTGGTGAAAGCGGCCGGCGCGTCGAAATTCTGGCATACGGTGGGCCAGCAGAACGAAAGGCTTGCGTTCTCAATAGAAACGATGTTGCCTTGGGCCCCCACGAAAGCGGCCGTGCCCGAGGTGTTCTTCACGTACACGCCGGAATCGATGAACTTATATCCGGGTATGCCCATGTAATTGTCCTCGACATTGTTGCACACCAATCTCGTGCCGTTGGGTATCACGTTGCCCTCGGCGTCGGTAAACTGGAACGTCTCGTCAATATCCTGAGCGCCGACAGCAAGGCATCCCATCACCAATGACAGACAAAGAGTAAAAAACTTTTTCATATTACACCTTATTTTAATTGTTTATTATAAAAATCTTAATCGCTTGGAAACACGCGCTGTTACCGCCAACAGGGCGGAACTTATTTGAAAGGAACACGTCGGTTACATATTTCAGCGCATAAAGGTAAACAAAAAGCTGAAAACCGCAACCATTTTTTCCGTTAAAATCAGCGGCCACAACAGAGTTTAACAAACAAAACATTTTTTTGCAGAGCATTTCTGCCAAACTGTAACTTACGGATGTTTACCCACGCATGTTTCCAGTATGCCGGAGCTTTCACTTACTGCGTTTTCAGCCTGCAAATATGACAAACCGTAAGACGCAAAGGTTTTCGTAAAAATTTACCGCATGAGTATGCATTTGGCGGAAACAGACGCACACGGCGCTCCCGCGCAAGCCTGACGCCGTTACAAATCGTAACCTGCAAGCACACGCCGACGCAACCGACGGCCACGCCCGCAGCCCTCAGCGGACGGTGTGATGCCGCCGGACCGGTAGTTGCTTACAAACTGTCAGCAAAACTGCGCCCAGCGAGGCACGAGAGTCAGCATCAGCAGCAAAACATCGTCTTTTACATCAAGAAAGACGGCCTTTCAGAGCGCAAAATGCCGCCTTCCAGAGAGCAAGACATGAGGTTTTAAAGTTGTACGGTTTTTGAGGTTGTGAGGTTGCGCGGTCTTTGGTTTCGGAGTTTTTTTGTTTCGGAGGATTATTTTTCACAAACATCTGGAAGCACCCCTTGTAGGGACATAATTTAACGTCAGTTCGGTATAAGGATTTGTAATCATTAGTGGTTGAAAATCCTTATAGTAAGAGCCGTCGGATTGCAAATCCGACGCAACGGCAACGGAACCGTGCAACCACATAAAAGCAATGAAAACAAATCGCGGATTTGTTTTGCATTGCTCCCGGTTTGCACTATCTTTGCAATATGGAACAGACTAAAACCGACGAAATGTATATGCGCCGCTGCCTGCAACTGGCCGGCAACGGCAGGCAGAACGCGAAACCGAACCCCATGGTGGGGGCTGTGATCGTAAGCGGCGACGGCAGGATAATAGGCGAGGGCTACCACGTGCGCTGCGGCGAAGGGCACGCCGAGGTGAACGCCTTCGCCTCGGTAAGCAAGGCCGACGAGGCCCTGCTGCCCGGGGCCACGATGTACGTGAGCCTTGAGCCGTGCGCCCACTACGGACGCACCCCGCCGTGCGCCGACCTCATCGTAAGTAAAGGCGTGAGGCGTGTGGTGGTGGGCTGCGTCGACCCGTTCGCCAAGGTGGGCGGTCGCGGCATAAAGAAACTGAGGGACGCCGGCATAGACGTTACCGTAGGCGTGCTCGAGGCCGAATGCAGGGAGCTGAACGAGAGGTTCATAACGTTCAACGAGCGGCGGCGGCCTTACGTGATACTGAAATGGTGCATGACGGCCGACGGATACATCGACGACGGCTTCAAGCCCACGATGCTGTCGACGCCGTTCACCCAGATGCTCTGCCACAAGCTGCGCGCCGAGAACGACGCCATACTCGTAGGCCGCGTGACCGACGAGCGCGACCGCCCGCGCCTGGACGTGCGCCTGTGGAGCGGGCCCGACCCTCTGCGCCTGACGCTCGACCGCAACCGCCCGTTCTGCCCAGAAGCCGACTTCTCGCAACCCGTAATACCGCAACTGTTCAAGTGGCTCTACGCCCGCGGCGTGCAGTCGCTCGTCGTGGAGGGCGGAGCCAAGACGCTTAACTCATTTCTCGGGAACGACGGCTGGTGGGACGAGATACGTGTCGAGACATCGCCCAAGAGCGTTACCGGAGGCACGCGCGCACCGCAACTTCCGCAAAACGTAAGGCTGTCAAAACGGGCTGAATACGACGGCAACGTGATAGAAACATACGTGAAAGACGAGGATTAGCACTGCATAAAAACGGAAATTTAATGCAAACAGGTTACAGATTGTAACCAACAAGGCAAAAAGAGCCATCCCGGAGTCAGATGAATGCCACCGGAATGGCTCTTTTATCATGCCCGGCACCAATAACGGCCGGCACAAACTACGCCACAAAAGCATACCTTTGAGCGCCTGGAAGCTTACCTCCTGGCCTGTAAAAGGTTATCTTTTAACCGGCAAAAGACTACCTTCCGCAACTGCGCCGGATGCAAACAAACAAGGCGGACGCGCCCGATGCGCGTCCGCCTTGTTTATTATTGTAGAGCCTGGAGGCTCCTTTGTTTATTCCAACGGCTTATTGTGCCTTCTCAACACGTCCCTTGCTCTTCTCCTTGCTGCCAAGTGTCATGTAAGCCACAGGAGCCGCGATGAAGATTGACGAGAACGTACCGAAGACGATACCGAGAATCATCGTCAGCGAGAAGCTGCGGATGCTCTCGCCTGCGAAGAAGAAGCAGATGAGCAGCACGAGCAACGTTGCCGAACCGGTGTTGATGGTACGGGCGAGCGTCTGGTTCAACGAGTCGTTGAAGAGCGTCCAGCGGTCGCGCTTGGCGTAAAGGCCCATGTTCTCACGTATACGGTCGAAGACTACCACCTTGTCGTTTATCGAGTAACCAATGACGGTAAGGATTGCTCCGATGAACGTCTGGTCGACCTCGAGCGACATGGGCACGAGCCCCCACAGCAGCGAGTAGACGCCGAGCACGAACAGCGTGTCGAACGCCAGCGCGATGGTTGAGCCGAGCGAGAACGCCACGTTGCGGAAGCGCAACAGGATGTAGAGGAATATCGCTATGATGGCGATTATCACGCTGATGACGGCTCCCTGGGTGATGTCCTTGGCCACCGACGGACCCACCTTTGCACTGCTGATGATCGAACCGCCCTCGCGGATGTCGGGGTTGCGGAACTTCGATATGTCAGTCTGGGTGACAAGGCCGGCCTTCGTGAGCGAGTTGAAGAGTATCCTCTCCACCTCGTCGTCCACGTTCTGGTCGTTGGACTCTATCTTGTAGTTGGTGGTCACGCGGATGTTGCGGCCGTCAACGCCGAGGGCTATGGCGCTGAAAGTGGACTCGCCGAACGCGCCGTCGAGGGCGTCGCGCACCTGCTCGGGCTGCACCGGTTTCTCGAAACGCAGCACGTAGTTGCGGCCGCCGGTGAAGTCGATGCTCTTGCTGAAGCCCCTGAACATGAAGCTGAGGATGAACACTAACGTAAGCACGCCCCAGATGGTAAGCGAGCGCTTTGACTTGCCCATGAAGTTGAAGTTGGTGTTCTGCGGCATCTTACGCGATACGGCCGTCGAGAAGGTGAGTTTCTGCCACTTGTCGCGCTTCATCTGACGGTCGTATACGAGACGCGTCATGTATATCGCGGTGAAGAACGAACAGCAGATACCGATGATGAGCGTAACGGCGAAGCCTCTGATCGGTCCCGTGCCGAACACGGCGAGGATTACGCCCGTGATGATTGACGTCAGGTTGGAGTCGAAGATTGCCGAGAAGGCGTTCTTGTAACCGGCGTCGATGGCCGACTTGACGGCCAGACCCCTGGCAAGCTCTTCCTTGGCGCGCTCGTAGATGAGCACGTTGGCGTCGACCGCCATACCGAGCGACAGCAGCAGACCTGCGATGCCGGGCATGGTCAGGGCCGTCTGGAACGAGCTCATGATGCCCAACGTGAAGAACAGGTTGAACAGCAAGGCCATGTTGGCCAGCATGCCGGGGATGAAGTTGTACAGTACGACCATGTAGGCCATAAGGATGATGAAGGCTATGCCGAACGAAATCAAGCCTTGCTCGATGGACTGCGCACCGAGGGACGGGCCTACGATGTCTTCCTGCACGATGCGTGCGGGAGCCGGCATGCGGCCTGACTTGAGCGTGTTGGCAAGGTCCTTGGTGTCTTCGATGGTGAAGTTGCCGCTGATTTCAGAGCTTCCTCCGGTTATTTCGCCGTTTACGCGAGGTGCGCTGTAAACAACTCCGTCAAGAACGATTGCTATGGCGCGGCCTACGTTGGCCTTGGTGAGCGATGCCCAGCGGCGTGCGCCGTCCGAGTTCATTGTCATGTTGACGGTAGGACGGCCTGTAACGCTGTTAAACTCGTCGCGTGCGTCGGTCACAACGTCGCCCTCGAGCGGTGCGCGGCCATTGCTCTGAGTGACCTTGAGTGCGTGCAGCTCGTAGATGTTCTTGGCAGAAAGTCCGTCTGTAGGCTTGGCACTCCACATCAGCTTGACGTCTGACGGCAGTATGCGCTTGGCCTCTTCAGAGTAGATTATCTTGTCTATGGCCGCAGTGTCGCGTACATGGGCGTAACCAACGATGCTGAGTGCGCCCTGCGGAGTGGTCTGCAGCATTGAGAGCAGCGGGTGCAGTTTCTTTGCCTGCTCTGTCTGTGCGTCAGCCTTGGCGGTCTCGCCGGCCACGTCTTTCTTAAGCTGCAGCTTTGCCTTGGCGGCATCAGCCGTGGCAGTCTGCTTTGCAGCGGCTGTATCGGCAGCTGCCGTAGTGTCGGCCTTCTCGCCGGCGCCGCCAACATTTGCTGCGGCCTGGTCGAGCTGTACAAGGTAAGGAGTTACCTCCTCGCTGTTGTATGTCTCCCAGAATTCGAGGTTTGCGCTACCCTGGAGCAGCTTACGCATGCGCTCCGGCTCGCGGATACCAGGCATTTCGACCATTATTCGGCCTTCCTGTCCTTCGAGTTTCTGGATGTTTGGCTGTACGACGCCGAACTTGTCAATACGGTTGCGCACTACGATGTAAGAGTTGTCGATGGCTGCCTGCACTTCGGCGCGCAGTGCCTTCTCTACCTCGGCGTCAGTGCTTTGCGTGCTGACCTTGCCCTTAAGCTGCTGTGTGGCGAACACTTCAGCGAGCCTGTGACCGGGCGCGTTCTGACGGTAATACTTGATGAAGAGCGAGATGAAGTCACTCTGGCTCGTCTCTTCCTCCTTCTTTGCCTGCTCCATCGACTTGACGTAAGCGGCGTCTGTCTTGTGGTCGGCAAGCATGTCGACTACGTCGGGCACGGAGATTTCGAGCACGACGTTCATACCGCCCTTCAGGTCAAGACCAAGGCCAATCTGCGTCTCGAGGCACTTCTTGTATGAGTAAATGCCGAGGTACTTCACAGAGTCCTTATAGTCCTGCTGAGCTATCGGATCTTTTATCTTCGCCGCCTGGCCGTCATAATAGCTGGTGGCCACGGAGAACGAGAGATAAAAAATGCTTGCAAGTGTCAGAAGAACGGATAAGACAATTACGATTCCTTTGTTTTGCATTTTTTGTTATAATTAATTTGATGTTTTTTCATCATTGGCATTATAGCGTGCAAAGATAAATAATTTTTCAAACTTTGGGAAATTTAAAGCGCTATTATTGTCAATTTATCTGCCTATTTCGCCTTTTTCTACCCTTTTGAGCCAACAATAAATAGGGTAATGGTCTGAATATCCGTTGCTTCTGTCAACTTTGCACCGGTAAGGGCGCCAGTCGGCGGAGCACATGATATTGTCTATCCTCACGAAAAAGGCGTTGTGATGGTATGATATGCCGGGTCCGTTTCCCGACGCTATGTAGCAGTCGGTCAGTACGTTGCCGAGCGTACGGCGGGCGTATGATATGGGGCTGTCGTTGAAGTCGCCGCAGAGTATCACCGGACCGCGGCACTCCTTGACGTAGGCGGCCACGGCATCCACCTGCGGGGCGCGTATGCGTACGGCTTCGCCGAGCTTGCGCGCAAGGCGTTTCGACTCGGCCTTGATTGTGTCCTTGTCCGACTTGCCTTTCACCATGTCCTTGAAGCCGGCGCGGTCTGACTTCGAGAGGCCTGTGGTCTCGAAGTGGTTGTTTACCACGGTCACCGTGTCGCCGCCGATGTCGACCTTGAAGGCGGCGCTCAGGTTGCCCTTCGACTTGTACTCGATGTGTTCCTTCGACAGTATGGGGTATTTGCTCAGCAGCACCAGGCAGTCTGAATGTGCGGGGTGGATTACGGAGTCGGCGTATTCGTAGACGCCTTTAACGCAGTTGAGTATGCGGCCGTCGAGCCGTGCCTCCTGCAGGCAGACTATGTCGGCGTCGCTGCCGATGATGTAATCGAGTATCGGGTCTGAGCCGTCGTCGACAGGCTTGCCGGGCACGAAGCCGTGAACGTTGTACGACAGCACCTTTATGGCGCCGGCCGGTACGTCGCGCCTAATGTTCAGCGGGCAGTATGTCCTTATGGGCTGGTAGCCGAGGATGAAGCCGGCTATGGGCACCAGGGCGTACTTCTTCCTGAATATGAGGAAGAACACGAGGAAGCAGAAGTTGATGAAGAGGAACACGGGAAAGGCCAGCCCGGCGTTGGCAAGTATGGGATGCTCCACAGGGTCGAGGCGGTCGGAATAACCCACCAACAGCATCAGCACAATCGAGGCCACGTTGGCTCCGGCCGTCATCTGCAGCGTTATGTTCCTTATTTTCTTAAGCATTGGACGTGGAATTGGGTGACAGGAAGGGGCGTGCTCTACGTATGGACGCACCGCCCCGGCAGCGCCTCGCCGGCGCTATGAGTGCAGAGTCACTTGCCGCCGTCGAAGAGCTTGGCCTTCTCCTCGTCGGTAAGGCTGTCGTAGCCACTGCGGCGCACCTTGTCGAGTATGCGGTCGATCTCGTCCTGGCGGGCCTTGCGGCGCGCGTTGTAGTCCCAGTCAGACTCGCGCCGCTGATTGTCGCCGCGCCTCTTCTCGTCAGCCTTGCGGTGGCTGCGGCGCTCCCAGTTGTCCTTCATGCGGTCAAAGAACTGCTGCCCGCGCGAACGGCCGTAGCTGCCTCCTCCGGGATTGTTGCGCCAATACCTTATCATAATATAGCCGAAGAGCGCACCGCCCAAGTGGGCGAAGTGGGCCACGCTGCTGCCGCTCGTACCGAGGGCGGACAACAGCTCGATGCCTACGAAAATGCACACAAACCACTTTGCCTTGATGGGCACGGGCAGGGGGAATATGAACATGCGCTGCTCGGGGAACAGCATTCCGAACGCGAGCAGTATGCCGTAGATGGCGCCTGACGCGCCTACGGTGGTCCAAAGGTTGAGCACGGCCTGGCTGTTGCGCGCAACGGTCATCACGTCGCCGAAGCCGAAGCCCGGTATCTGGTCGGTAGCCATGACGTAAAACTCGCCGAACTGCGCCAGCAGCTGTATGAGGCCGGCGCCCACGCCGCAGGCAAGATAATAGAAGAGGAACTTCTTGGGGCCCCACACGTTCTCGACAACGCAACCGAACATCCACAGCGAGAACATGTTGAACAATATGTGCGTGAAGTTGGCATGCATGAACATGTAGGTGAACAGCTGGTAAAGGCTGAAATCGGACGCAAGGAAGAAGTGCAGGCCGAACAGATTGTTGAGGTCGACGCCCTGGCGTGCGAACACCCAGGTGGCGAAGAACATCAAGACGTTGATAATCAGCAGATTCTTTGTTATCGTAGGAATTCTGAACATACTAAGTCAATTTAATCATTTATGGTAAACCACGGCAAAAGTACGAAAAATATCTGTCATTGTGCATAAAAGCGCTTGATTACCAACTTTTTTTCATTAAATTCCCCACTTTTTTTTATTTTTTGTTTGACGAATGAAATGAATAGGCTATATTTGCGATGGAAATTGGCAAAAACCACAGTAAACATTTAATATTTTAAACTGATTGATTATGAACAAGACAGAACTTATCGAAAAAATAGCTACCGGCTCAGAACTTTCAAAGGCCGATGCAAAAAAGGCTCTCGATGCTACCGTTGCAGCAATCAAGGACGCGCTCGTAGCCGGTGACAAGATATCGTTGGTAGGCTTCGGAACATTCAGCGTTAACGAACGCCCTGCACGCGAAGGCATCAACCCTGCCACAAAGGAGAAGATACAGATAGCTGCCAAGAAGGTAATCAAGTTCAAGCCGGGCACCGAGCTGAACGACGCTGTAAACTAAAACAGCAACCTTACAATATTCTGAACATAAAAGACATAACCTGACGCACTAACACTTGGCACACAGCCAAAAGCCGTCAGCAAAGTCATAAGTATTAAATTTACCCTTATGTGGGCACGGAAATCCGTGTCCACATTTTTTATATTCACCCCTATTCAAAACAACCGGCTATCCAATCAGCCTGCACTTTGTCGAGCATCTTATAAAATGTGCTATATGAAAGGCTGCTCCTATTTTTACTGATTATAAATAAAAGGAAGAGAATTTTTATCGGGAAATGAAATTTGAGAATATGGAGAAAGGTGCAAGTCTTGTGTTTTTTATATCATAATAATGTGGCTTTTGCTTTCGGTTAAACGCTGCTGAGTGGTGTATGCGTGAACAACAGTATGG
>DGYMR06203__coassemble_590_pt1 | contig 58319 bp, 45 predicted proteins | sample DGYMR06203__metabat2_low_PE_044 | metagenome-assembled genome bin DGYMR06203
GGCTTTTCGCACTTCATGATTCTAACATCCAAACAAACTGCGGATGAACCCAAAACATGGCCTTTTGCCTCCTCGTTCACGGCCTTTCGCCGTGCAAAAGGCTACCTTTTGCAAACGGTTCCGCCATTACTCGCCAACCGTTTGGTTATCAACTATTTACAAAACGAGGCAACATTCATCCTTAACTTCATCCACGCCCACACTCCTTGGGCGCGTTTTACAGGCTCACACTCCTGCCCTGCGCAGGTATTCGTAGCCAATGCGGCACCTGAGGCAGTCCTTACGGTCGCAATACTCGCGCTTGAGCTGCATCAGCGCCTGGCTGTCGCCGGCGTTGGCAGCCTTGACACCGCACTCGGCCCACAGGCGCGTAACATTGTTGTCCTCGGCCTTGAGCTGCGACATTATGTCGAAAGCGCGGCCGCACATGGCTTCGTCGCCGCGATAGCGGCCGTAGGCAAAGAGCATTGGCACGGCGGTGTTGACAATAAGAAGGTCGAGCGAAGCGGCAGACAACCGTTTTGACGACCGCCGGCTCACGCTGCCGAACGTGTAATGTGTCTCCCAATAAGGTGTGACACCCGTGGCGAGCAAGTCTCTCATCTGGTCGGCTGTGGTACATTCAGCCAGCCGGCTCATATCAGCACGGCGCGAATGGTACAGCGATGCAAGCTGCGACAACCTGATATAAGGAAAATTCTGCGGTCTCATGCGCATGAACCGCCACGCACCGGCTTCAATAGGCCTGAGGCCGAACTTATGTGCAAGATACTGGTATTCGCCCCTCAGGCGGTCGAAATAGCCGTCGCCAACGGCAGCCTCGCGGTGGCGGGGCGAAAGCGCAGAGGGGTCGAGCAGGCCCGCCTGTCCCATGAATACGGCCTCAATCTGGAACAGGTCGTCGCGGTGGCGGCCAACACTCTGCAAGGGTACAGACATGGCCCAGCGCTCGAAGGCGTCGCCGTTGACGCCGAAGCCATAGGCACGCGCCATGGTAACAAACAGGGCCGACTCCCACGAGCCTCCGCATAGCTCAACGCGATGCCTTATGTCGTCGGTCTTGCGCTCAAGGCGCTCGGCCAGCAGGCGGTTAAGCCATGCATGCACGGTCAGGCGGTCGAGCCGCGGCAGCACGCCGTAACAGGGTGGATAACGGTCGGCCGAGAGCAGGGCTTCATAATTTGCAGCCACCTTGTCAGGCACGCGGAGCCTTATCTGCGGCACGCGCCTGCCTGCGCTTGTAAACACGTCGGCGTCAACATCGGCCGCGACGTGCAGCACAACGTTGTCATAAGCCTTGTCGCGTTCGTGCCCGTGTGCGCACCATGCTGACGAACGCCCGTGTATCTCGACGTTGCCAATCCACATGGTGCCGCCTATCTTTATCTTGGCGTTGAAGAAGTCAGGACCTGCATCATGGTTCTGCAACCCGGCGTCGATTACCTCGACATCGAGTCCGTCAGTGGTTTTCAGCTGTTCCAAAGGGAACAATTTGTGTTTCCATACATATTGCAGGAGCGATTCCATAACTGTTGAATGTTTTTCAGGGTATGCAAAATGATATATAAAATGCGGCACAACTTTATTAACTCCGCAATCCTTCAGTATGCAAAACTACAAAAAAATCCCGAACGTCGGTATAACGTCCGGGATTTTTATGGCATCGTGCGGCTATATCCGCGCCGATATTATTTATTCAGCACCTTAACTGTTGATCCGTCAGTCTTGCGCACAATGTAAATACCGCTGGCGTCCATAGAGTTGACACGGCGGCCGTCGAGGGTGTAGATAGCTTTCACACCGTTGACAGTAGTAGTCTCAACCTTGTCAACACCTGTTGTCACACCCTTTACAAGTACATTGTAAGTATTTGTCTTGACCATGTCGTTAGAGGTAACGTTAACGGTCACCATAGCGCCTTCTTCATTGTTCTCGATTGAAGTCTTGATGATTGCGCCCTGGCCGTCGGCCTCGGCTGTTATGTCGTCGAGAGTCAGGCTGCCGCTCTGGCCGTCGAGTGTGTACTCTGTCTTGCCAGCCTCAAGCGCAATGTCGGTACCCTTGATATTGAGGCCTGTAAGCGTGTTGTTGTAAACAAGCTCGATATCGTCAACGTAGATGCAGTCAGGTTCGTCGTCGCTGGTGCTGCCTACGCCCGGCTGTGCGTTTGTGGTGATTGTAACGAGCAGAGCCTTCGCAGTGGCGTTGTTAGAAGCGTAAGAAGCATAATCGAACGGTATCACGATGCGCTGCCATGCGAAGTCGTTGCTCTCAATCTTGTTGTTCAGAGCCTTTGCAACCACATTGGCAGCGATAGAGTCGCCCGGATCCTGGTAATATCCACCGTTAGTGAGAATGGCACTGATTGAGGCATACTTGTAATCAGCATTCTCTGCTGAAAGTACGCCCTGCTTGAACTTAACCCAAACGGCCAGAGAGTCGGGCTGTCCCTCGATTATTGTGTAGAACGGGTCGCCATTGCCATCTACTTCCTTATTCTCAAAGTCAAGGAACGCGCAGTTTGCCGGGTCTGCAGCAGCGAAACCACTAGCCTGCATCTGTCCTGTCGTAATCGTACCGTTAGCGGGTATGCCGAACACGTTACTTGAAACTACCGACACACTCTTTGAACCAAGAGAGCCGGGACGAGTCTCATCAGAAATGAAAGTATGCGGGGTAGTGCTTACAATACCAGCCAAAATACCGGTACAACTCATGAATGAGTGCCATGCGTTAGGCTCGTCGCTTGTGTTTTCGCCAGCCTTCGCGGTATGGAAATACTCGAAACCTGAGTTCTCAATCTGGTAATTACCTGTACCGAACACGGCGTCAACATCGAAAGAGCCGTAGGGCATCACTACCGGCAGGCTTATTATCATATAGAGCTTGTCCTTGCCGTACTGTCCGGCACCAACCTTGCTGCCTTCCTTTACAGTCACGGTAACCTTGCCTCCGAGCATGCCTGCAATGGCACTACCATTGGTAATGGCAGCCTCTTTGGTAACAGGCTTGAAATAAACGTAACCGTCGCCAGCGTCGGTAAAATCAACGTCTTCAATGGTAACGTCACCAATTACCATGCCTGTGAATGAGAAATTCTTCAGGACAATGTCATAAAGATTGTCCGTACCCTTATCAACAGAGATTACAGCCTCGCTTGGTGTCTGTGCAATGCCATTCAGGGTGATGGCCAACTGGTCGGTGTAATCCTTGGCATTAGCCGTCAAAGCCATGAGGGCCAAAGCCGAAAGTGTAATGATTTTCTTCATCTTTTTACTAATTAAATTCAACTTTAGTTTACAATTTGTATGTTATACCTATTGTCCCGTAAATAGGATAAAGCTCTTGCTCGATAGTATCAAAACTGTCTTTGAACACCGGAGTAAAACCCCATGAAAGGTCGACAAAGGCTCCCCACTGCTTGTAGAACCTCCAATCGGCTCCCACCAATACTCCAAACTGCCATGAGCGCATACTGTCGGAAAAGTCGTAACTTCCACGGCTACCCTCGTCGGAACCAACCTCTACCTTGGCACCGGTAGGGTCGCCCACACGTATGTAGCCGTCATAAGCATAGCCCGTAAACTTATGCGAACGTACATACGAGAAATAAGGACCGGCATGAATGCTCCATTGCTTGTTAAATGAATAAGTTGCAAGCAAAGGCAAGGTAAGCATCCATTGTTCTACGTTAATTGACACGCCACCCGTAAAGTTACCTTCAAGGCGTTGTCCTCCCTGAACAAAAGCCATGCTGTAATTCTTCACCGTCGACTCTACATCCATGCCTTTGTTCTCCAAATAAAGTCCTGACGTCAGTCCCCAGTGTTCGTCTATACCGCGGTAAACGCCAAGTCCCAGCGTGAAATTTGGCGTCAGCTTGTAACTATCCATGCTCCTTATAGTAGCAGGCATTCCAATAGGGGCTGTGCCTCCTATACCATAGCCGAAACGCAGACTGTAAGTGATGTTGTCAAACAAATTTAACGCCTGTATCTGCACAGCCGCAGCGGCTACGAAAATTATCGTCAGTACAATTTTTTTCATGGCTATTCGGTTGTTGTATTAGAGCAAATTACTTTTACTTCATCAACGTATAGAGTGCTTCCGATAGCACCTTCGAACGTGGCGCCCTCTATACTCGATGTAAACACAACGGAGAGGTTATAGCCTCGTTCCGCCAGCGTTTTACTGTCAATCTCAGCCTTATAATCAAATTTCACGTCAAACTGCGTCCACTCGTCAGTTACCGATAACTCCGGTACACGTGCGACGGCAACAATATACGGGCTTGAGAGTACATCGTCACCATGAAGCATAATGGAATTCCCATTTTCGTCATGGTTCCGGTAGAGAACTGCGTAAATATCGCCTGTGTCAGTGCGTCCTTCCACCTTTTTACCATTCTTGTCTGTAAAAACAGCTCCCGGACGATATTTGTACCAACCGGTAAGACCCAACGGAACCTTATCAAACGAGCGGCCGAAATTAGTGGCATTCAAAGTGTTTGTCAGCGCCTGGCTAACGTCAAAATATCCGATGAACAAGTTTCCGGCGGCAATATTCATTCCCACAAGATGCCCCAGGGGACCAGTGTCGCGTGTTGTCAGCTTGACACCATTGCCAACGTAACCATCTGAAACGGGCACGGTCGGATAGTCTTCCAACTTGGCATCACCCATGCTTATATTAAAGCCAGGATTACCTGTTGCCCAATCGCCTATCCAACTACCGTCTGCTGTAAGGTCGCTCCACTCGTAAATCTGACCCTTGTTGGGGCCGCTAACCAAACGATAATCCTCGAAATGATATTCATCAGGGGTGTCAGGAGTACGGAATGACACGTTGTACGTCTTTGACCATTTACCGTCTTGCGAAGTAACCTTGTACGCAACTGACTTTCCACCGCTGAAATCATGCTTGCTGCCATTGGCCGGTTCGATAACAGCACCTTCAGTCAACCTGAACATTGGCGCCATTTCAAAATCCTCCAATGTGTCCGCCTTAATCTCAAAAACTATTTCCGTTGCATCTGACCTGACGTTCACGAGCGTATCACTCACCGAAAAGAACACAGATGTAGGTTCATCAACGTGTACGTAAGCCTGCTCAATATCGCATTCGGCGTTAAGCGGCTCGTCCTTAAAGCACGATGTCAAGGAGCAACAAACAGCTGCGCCAAGCAACAGGTTATGTATTTTCATTTTATAAAATATAATCGAAACTTAGGTTGCAAAAATAAGTCAAAAACTGTTTCCGTCCAAATTTTTCAGTGAGAACCGCATCATTTTCACAAAACTTTTACAACTCGTAACGTTTCCTTGCATGTTTATTTTTTTATTTATAAAACGCGTTGGCGGAATAATCTTGAGTGGAACTGCGATGGTTACAGTTTCAAATGATGACCTTTCAGCTTGCAAAACACGGTCTTTCATCTTTTAAAAGGTAACCTTTCACACTATAAAAGGATGCCTTTTGCAAACCCGGCTGAAACGGGCGAAAACCGTAAGCAAAAGCCATCGATATAAAACAAACTGTAAGTATTTGCCACGAGGAGCTACTGATAATTCCGCCAATAATTCCGCCAATTGGTTTACAGACAAAAATAAACTTTGCACAGTATCCCTGAAAATCAAACAGTTTTAGACGCAAAGCATGCAAAAATAGTCGGTTTCCCTTCGTTGTAACCAATATTTTTCTTAATTTTGCGCAATAGTATGAATCCGCCCGAAACGGATGGACGAGGGCAAATACAAAACAAAAAACACGATACAAAGCAATGGAAGATTTGGAGAAAGACGGAGTGCGGCTGCCAGACAACGCATTCCGCGAACTTAAAGAGGGCGAGGAATACCGCCCGGTAATGGACCCGCAGAAGGCTTATCCGGAAGTGAACGGCTGGTCGGTGACGTGGGGTGTGCTTATGACAATGCTGTTTTCAGCGGCTGCGGCATACTTGGGACTGCGCGTAGGACAGGTATTCGAGGCTGCAATACCCATAGCCATAATCGCCGTTGGCGTATCCACGGCTGCCAAACGCCGCAATCCTTTAGGTGAAAACGTCATCATACAGAGTATTGGCGCGTGTTCGGGAGCAGTGGTGGCTGGTGCGATATTCACGCTGCCTGCCATCTACATACTTGAAGACAAGTACCCGGGCATGGGCGCGTCGTTCATCGAGATTTTCCTCAGTTCGCTCCTTGGCGGCATTCTCGGAATATTGTTCCTCATCCCTTTCCGCAAATATTTCGTCAGCGACATGCATGGCAAATATCCTTTCCCCGAGGCCACAGCGACGACACAGGTACTCGTGAGCGGTGCTAAAGGCGGGAAACAGGCCAAACCGCTGTTGCTTGCCGGACTCATCGGAGGACTTTATGACTTCATCGTGGCAACATTCGGCTGGTGGAACGAGAACTTCACCACCCGCGTGATAGGTCTTGGCGAAACACTTGCCGACAAGGCCAAGCTTGTATTCAAGGTCAACACGGGTGCCGCTGTGCTGGGCTTGGGCTACATCGTAGGTCTGAAATACGCCCTTATAATCTGTCTCGGCTCGCTGGCCGTATGGTGGCTCATCGTCCCGATCATGGCTGTTTTATTCGACGGACAGGTGTTGAGCCAATGGAATCCGTCAATCACCACTGCCGTGGGCGACATGTCGCCTGAAGAGATATTCACATACTACGGCAAGTACATAGGCATAGGCGGAATAGCAATGGCAGGAATAATCGGAATCATCAACTCTTGGGGCATAATAAAGAACGCCGTTGGCCTTGCAGCGCGAGAGATGCGCGGCGGCAAGAACAGCGGTAAACAGTTGCCACGAACACAGAGGGACATTCCGTTCAAGATTATCGCCATTGGCGCCATCGCCACTATAATAATAATATTCCTGTTCTTCTGGTTTGGAGTAATGAAAGGCAACCTGCTTTTCGCCTCCGTCGGCATACTGCTCGTTGCCGTTATAGCGTTCCTCTTTACAACTGTCGCTGCGAATGCGATTGCAATCGTCGGCTCCAACCCTGTTTCAGGAATGACGCTGATGACGCTCATCCTTGCCTCCGTAGTAATGGTTGCCGTAGGCCTGAAAGGCACCGGCGGAATGGTCGCCGCACTTATCATGGGTGGTGTTGTCTGCACGGCGTTATCAGTCGCAGGCTCTTTCGTAACCGACCTCAAGATAGGTTACTGGCTCGGCACCACACCTAAGAAACAGGAAACATGGAAATTCCTCGGAACTCTCGTATCGGCAGCAACCGTAGGCGGCGTAATGATTCTGCTTGACAAGACTTACGGATTTGCAAGCGGCCAGCTGGCCGCCCCGCAGGCCAACGCCATGGCCGCAGTCATAGACCCGCTCATGAACGGAGTCGAGGCACCATGGGTGCTCTACGGCATCGGCGCAATCATAGCAATCGTGCTCACTATCTGCAAAGTTCCGGCACTGGCTTTTGCCTTGGGCATGTTCATCCCAATAGAGCTTAACATTCCGCTGCTTGTCGGCGGAGCCATAAACTGGTACGTCACCACACGCTCTAAAGACGCCGAGACAAACAAGGAACGCGGCGAGAAAGGTACTCTCATTGCCAGCGGATTCATCGCCGGCGGAGCCCTCATGGGAGTGGTCAGCGCCCTGTTGCGGTTCGGTGGCATAAACCTTGTCAACGCCGAATGGCTGGCTAATCCTTTGTCACAAGTCTGTGCGCTCATAGCTTACATTCTGTTAATAACATACTTCGTCAAGAGCACAAAGAAGTCTTAACGCACAAAGCATATAAGTGATAAGGCCCTGCCGTGGTGCCATATTGTCAAAAAAAACATCACGACAGGGTCGTCTTTTTATATACGAAAAACACATTTACAAGCCCAATTGTTATTTTTTATTTAAACAAAGCTGAAAAAGTCTGTCAATCCTTGAAAGTAAAGATCAAAAATACTAACTTTGCAACATAACATCTAATTACTAATATGAAGAAACTTTATCTATCATTGTCACTGGCGCTGATGTGTTCAGTGGCGTTTGCGGTTCCCGCCAAGCGAGGACTATGGAAGACAGTGAAGCTGGCTGACGGCACAGAGGTCAAGGTAGAGCTTCGCGGCGACGAATTCTGCCGTTACTGGCAGACAGAAGACGGTAACGTCTATGTAGAAAACACTAAAAAGGGTATTTTCGAGAAAGCCGAGAAAGAGACCCTCATGAAAGCTTCTGCCGAGCTAAGGGCCGAGGCTAACGAGGCTAGGGCCGAACGTGCAAGGAGCGTCAAAGCTGTGTCCGGCCAGAATAAAGCTTCTTACACAGGTAAAAAGAAAGGCATAATCATACTTGTACAATTCTCAGACCTATCCTTCAAGGAAGAACACACCAGGGAGTTGTTCGATCGCATAGCCAACGAAGAAGGATTCAACGAGATGGGATTCAACGGCAGTGTCAAGGATTATTTCAAGGCACAAAGCTACGGTCAGTTCGAACTCGACTTCGATGTTGCCGGACCGGTAACCCTGCCCAAGAGCTATACATACTACGGTGAAAACAGGAGCGGAATATCGCAGAGCGGAAACGAGTACGGTGAAAGGTTAGGCGAAATGGTCATCGACGCATGTAAAGCCGTCGACGATGAATTCGACTACACTCAATATGACTGGAACGGCGACGGAGTGGTTGACCAGGTATACATCCTCTATGCCGGCCGCGGCGAGGCTTCAGGCGGTGGCGCTAATACAATATGGCCCCATGAATGGACCCTCAAGTCGGCACTTGGAACCTATGACTACATCCTGAAGCAGCCCTATGTTGACGGAGTCAGTCTAAATACATACGCCTGTGGATGCGAGCTGCAGAGCAGCACACAGATTGACGGTATCGGCACACTCTGCCACGAGTTCTCACACTGCCTCGGCCTGATGGACATGTACGACACATACGGAAACAGTTACGGAATGGACCAGTGGAGCCTTATGGCTGCCGGCAACTACAACGGCGACAGCTTTACCCCGGCAGGATTCACAAGCTACGAGAGAATGCAGTCAGGATGGCTACAGCCTGTTGAACTGAACGAGAACCAGACGATTGAAAACATCAAGCCGCTGGCAGAAGAGCCTGAAGCATACATAATATACAACGACGGCAACAAGAATGAATACTATCTGCTGGAAAACAGGCAGAAGGTAGGATATGACGCTGCACTGCCGGGTGCTGGACTCCTCATCACCCACGTAGACTATAATGCTACGGCATGGCAGTACAATGTGGTTAACAGCCCCAGCGGACAAAGGACTTACGGCGTACCTTCACCGCACGAGCGTTGCTCTATAATCCAGGCTGACTATAACTCTGCGAGAAACACTACAGCCGGCGACGTATGGCCTTACATGTCACGCAAAGACCTGACAAGCACGTCAACTCCTGCCGCAACTGTCTACAACCGCAACACTGACGGCACATACAACATGAACAAGTCGGTAAAGAACATTACAAGGAACATAGACAATACGCTTTCGTTCGACTTCAGCCTTGACAACGACCCGTCTGGCATCAGCGGAATTACCGTGGACGACCAGGCTGATGGCGAAAGAGGCATTTACAGCATCGACGGACGCTATATGGGCAATGACGCTAACGCATTGCAGAAAGGCATCTACATCATCAACGGAAAGAAGGTTGTAAAATAAGCTCATAACCCTTTACGGAAACGACGGCCTTGCAGAGGCGATTACAAGCCCTGTAAGGCCGTTGTTACGTTAAGGCTTAACCCTGCCAAGCGGCATTACAAATGCCGCAAGAGTGCAACGCAAACAGCAAAACGGAATGACATTATACAATAATACGGCAACAGCCTTGCAGGATAAATTACCTGCAAGGCTGTTGCCGTATACATGAAACGCCTTCACATGAACACAAGCGGCAAAGCCGTGCGTCACGCGTCGATGTTGGCGTAAGTGGCGTTCTGCTCTATAAACTGGCGGCGCGGCTCCACGTCGTCGCCCATAAGCATCGAGAATATCTCGTCGGCCTCGGCCGCATTCTCTATCGTAACCTGCTTGAGCAGACGTGTTTCAGGATTCATGGTAGTTTCCCAAAGCTGTCCGGGGTTCATCTCTCCAAGACCCTTGTAGCGCTGCGTGTGTATGTTTTTGCCGTCCTCCACGCCGTCTCCGTACTTGTCGAGGAATGCCTGGCGCTGCTGGTCAGTATAGCAGTACTCCTTCACCTTGTTCTTATACGTGCAAAGGTAAAGCGGCGGAGTGGCTATGTACAAGTGTCCTTCCTGTATGACCTTCGGCATGAAACGGTAGAAGAGCGTCATTATCAGAGTGTCGATGTGCGAACCATCGACGTCGGCGTCGGTCATTATTATTATCTTGTCGTAACGCAGCTTGTCGATGTTGGCTTCCTTGTCGTCCTCGCCGTCCACGCCGAAGCGTACGCCGATGCTCTGTATGATGTTCATCACCGACTCGCTCTCGAACACCTTGTGCCACATTACCTTCTCAACGTTCAATATCTTTCCCCTCAGCGGCAGTATGGCCTGGGTGAAGCGGTTGCGTCCCTGCTTGGCAGAACCGCCTGCGGAGTCTCCCTCGACGAGGAATATCTCGCACTCCTTAGGGTCCTTGTTAGAGCAGTCGGCCAGCTTGCCGGGAAGTCCGCCGCCGCTCATCGGGTTTTTCCTCTGTACGCTCTCGCGCGCCTTTCTCGCCGCAATACGCGCCGTAGCGGCCAGGATAACCTTGTCACATATCTGCTTTGCCTCCTTAGGATGCTCCTCAAGATAATACGTCAGGGCTTCCGAAACGGCCTGCTGCACGGCTCCTGTAACCTCGCTGTTGCCCAGCTTGGTCTTTGTCTGTCCCTCGAACTGCGGCTCGGCCACCTTTATTGAGATTACGGCGGTAAGACCTTCGCGGAAGTCCTCGCCTGCTATTTCTATCTTGGCCTTCTCTATCTGCTTTGAGATTACCGGGTCGTTGTCGGCATACTTCTTCAGCGTACGCGTAAGCGCCATGCGGAATCCTATAAGGTGTGTTCCGCCTTCTATGGTGTTAATGTTGTTAACGTACGAGTGTATGTTTTCCGAATAGTCCGTATTGTACATCACGGCAACTTCGATTGGTATGCCCTGCTTCTCAGTCTTCAGGTATATCACGTCGTCGAAGAGGTGTGTGCGGTGGCGGTCTATGTAGCGCACGAACTCCTTCAGGCCGTCGACGGCATGGAACACCTCCTGGCGTGTCTTGCCATCCTCGTCCGGACGAAGGTCAGTCAGCGTTATCTTTATGCCGGCGTTAAGGTAAGCCAGCTCGCGCATGCGCTTGGCTATGATTTCGTATTTGAAGACCGTCGTGGTGAATATCGTGGGGTCCGGCCAGAACTGCTGGCGCGTTCCGCGCAGTTCGGTGTCGCCAACTATTTTTACAGGATACAGCGGTTTGCCCGTCTCGTACTCCTGCTGGTATATGTGGCCGTCGCGGAACACCTGCGACATCATCCTGGTAGACAGGGCGTTGACGCAAGAAACGCCGACACCGTGGAGACCGCCCGACACCTTGTAAGAGCCTTTGTCAAACTTTCCTCCTGCGTGCAGCACGGTCATCACGACCTCCAACGCCGACTTGTGCAGTTTCTCATGTTCGTCCACCGGTATGCCTCGACCGTTGTCCTGTACGGTTATCGAGTTATCTTCGTTAATCGTAACTTCAATGTGAGTGCAATATCCGGCCATTGCCTCGTCGATAGAGTTGTCGACGGTCTCGTTCACCAGGTGGTGAAGACCTTTCTCGCTGATGTCGCCAATGTACATAGCGGGGCGCTTGCGCACGGCCTCAAGGCCCTCGAGCACCTGTATGTTACTGGCCGAATAATTGTTCTCGTTGATTTGATTTTCTGCCATTTTTGTTTACGTATAATGATATGCAAAGGTACGAAAAAAAAACCGTACAGCGAAATTTTAATTCTTAAAATCAGTTTGCGTGAAAGCTCCTTTCCCGTTTTTTCGCATGAAAAATATTGACGCAAAATGCAGACTATTGTACCATGCTGCGAATTGTAATGTCGATGATGCATTTTGGGGGCTTTACGCACGTTTACGCCGGCCATGCCGGCCTCGGCAGGCGTCTTTCCGAAAGGTGGCCTTTTGCACGGTAAAAGGTCATCTTTTGCGCTCTAAAAGGTTACCTTTCGCACTCTAAAAGGATACCTTTTAAGGGCAGCCTCCATGCCGCATGCCGGCACGGGGCACGGTTACATGTAAAAAAATGACGAATCCTGAAAGCCTTATTACAGCTTTCAGGATTCGTCAGCTAGCTTCTCACGCAGCCGCCTGACCGCGGCTGCTGATATCGCGGGCCTGCCAGACGTCAGGCCAACAGTTTCTTTACGATGCCCGAGATAACACGGCCGTCGGCGCGGCCGGCCATCTGCTTCGAGGCCACGCCCATCACCTTGCCCATGTCCTTCATGCCCTGGGCGCCGGTGGCGGCGATTATTTCCTTCACGGCAGCCTCAATCTCGTCCTCAGTCATGGCCTTGGGCAGGTATTCCTCGATTACGGCCACCTGCGCCAGCTCGGCGTCTGCGAGGTCCTGGCGGTTCTGCTGCACGTATGTGGCGGCAGACTCCTTGCCTTGCTTCGCCAGCTTTGACAGCAGCTTCAGGGCGTCGGCGTCCTCCAGGGTGTCGTTGGCGCCGGGCGCGGTCTTTGCCTCGATAAACACTTTCTTGATGTTGCGCAAGGTTTCAAGGCGCACCTTGTCGCGGGCTTTCATTGCCTCTTTGATATCGTTGCTTATTTGTTCAAACAGCATGGTTGTTATTGGTTATATGTTAAATATTTCCCGGTGACTACACCTGTCCGCAAGCATGGCGGCCGTGACGGTGTCCGCGGGCATACATGCGGCTCGCCGACCAGCCTTACAGCTTAGGCAAACTTTATAGTCCCCTGTATCTTGTTGTCCTCGTTCTCCTTCTTCTTGACGTCGCCGGCAGACAGGTTATTTATCTCCTCAAGCTCCTGGCGGGTGCGCTTGTATGTGGGAGTCGACTCGACCGAGGATATCACGTCGTCGTTGTCGAGGTCGTTGTCGTTGAATAAGTAAATGTTGGGACGACGCTTATAGTTGGCGCTCTTGCTGTCGGGACCGTAGTAATGCTCGCGTTTTGCACGGCGCTCGGCATCCTTCTCCTCTTCCTCCGCGCGGCGTTCGTTCTCCTCCTGGGTGTGTTTCTTGCTGATGTGCTTGTTCATTCCGTCAACGTCCTCGATGCCGAAGCCCGTCGCAAGGATTGTAACCTTAATCTTCTCGCCCAGTTCCGGGTCAGTGGCAAGTCCCCACTTGAGTACGAACTTCTGTCCGAACTTTGACATAAAGTCGTTCACGTCGCTCATTTCGTCCATCATCAGGCCGCTCTTGTTGCCCTTTTCGCCGCTGAACGATATGCTGAGCAGGATCTTCTTCGAGTTGAACACGTCGTTGTCGTTGAGCAGGGGCGAGTTGAGTGCGTCCTCAATGGCGTTCTTCACACGTCCTTCGCCCTCGCCGTATCCGGTACTCATTATGGCCACGCCGCCATCCTTGAGCACGGTCTTGACGTCGTTGAAGTCGAGGTTGATTATTCCGTGTACGGTTATTATCTCGGCAATACTCTTGGCGGCCACGCTCAATGTGTCGTCAGCCTTGCCGAAAGCGTCCAGAATCGGCATTTCAGGATAAATCTCGCGCAGGCGCTCGTTGTTGATAACAAGCAGCGCGTCGACATGCTTGGACATCTCCTCGACACCGTCGAGGGCCTGGTCTATCTTCCTTTCACCCTCGAAACGGAAGGGTATTGTCACTATGCCGACGGTAAGGATGCCAAGTTCCTTTGACACGCGGGCTATTACAGGAGCGGCTCCAGTGCCGGTACCGCCACCCATTCCTGCCGTAATGAACGCCATCTTCGTACCGTCGTTGAGCATCTTGCGTATGTCCTCGATGCTCTCTTCGGCAGCCTCGCGCGCCTTCTGCGGCATGTTGCCGGCACCGAGGCCCTCCTTGCCGAGCTGCAAGTGTACGGGCACCGGCGAGTCATTGAGAGCCTGGGCGTCAGTGTTGCACAACACGAACGTCACGTCGTGTATGCCCTCACGGTACATGTGGTTAACCGCATTGCCGCCGCCACCGCCCACGCCGATGACCTTTATTATGCTTTTCTCTTTTTCGGGTTCGCCGAAATCGACTATACTACGTCTCTCAGTCATATTCTAATTTGCTATTAATCTTGGTGAAACATCGTTTTAAGGCAAAACTGACAAGCCGTCAGGCATACGTCATTCGTCTGCAATCAGACTCTTGATGAACGTCTTTGTCTTCGACCAGACATTCTTCAACACCTTTCCTTCCTCCTTGTTACCGTCATTTTCGCCCTCCTGCACATCTGTGCCTGCATCCTTAATCGCAGCTTTCTCGGCCATCTTCCGGCGTTGTTCGGCCTCCGCGTCGCGCAAAGGCTTGTTGACAGGCTGTACTACGCCCTGCCCCATTTCGCCCTGTTGCGGCTGTTGCTGTTCTACGGGCTTGCCTACCGGACGTGTATTCTCGGTGAACAGGTCCACATTATCCGGAACCTGTTCTCCGGCACAATTCATCTCGCCTTTCGAGAGCAACGACAGCACGGTGTTCATCATGCCGTTGTGTGCGGTCACTTCAGCATTGCCCGAAGTAACCGTAGTCCTTACATACTTGGCGATGCGCACTTTATCAATATGCGTGTGGCTGACAAATGCCTTGTCAATGCCCTTCATGTTGGAACCGCCGCCGGTCAGGATTATTCCGCCCAACAAGCGGTCTACATACTCGGGCGGCACTTGCTCCCATACATTTTCTATAATCTCCAAAAGCCTGGCCTCGACAATCTCGGCAAACTTGCTCATCTCGATACTGCGGTCGGCATCGATGCGCACCTGCTGGTTCCCTGATTCCTGGTTCTCACCGTTGGCACAGGCATAATCAAGCTTGAGCCGCTCGGCTGTTGAGTCGTCAACCTGCAACGATGTAATGTCGCGCGTAATGTTGCTGCCGCCGAGAGGGATGACCGACAAGTGGCGCAATATGTTCTTATAATATACAGAAACGGTGGTAGTATCGGCACCGAGGTCGACGAGCACGCAGCCTGAACGCTTCTCAGCGTCGGTCAGTACGTTGTCGGCCAAAGCCAGCGGGGCGAGGAACATATCGGCAATCTGCACTCCGGCCTCGTCAAAACAGTTATTGAGCTTACGGTAGAACGTCTTGCGCCAAAGGATGTTCAGGAAATGGGCCTCAAGCTTGTTGCATTGTATGCCAACCGGACTTACCTGCAACTGGTTGTCGACCTTGTACTCCTGCGGCACGGCGTCGAGAATCTCCTGATCCTGGTATGACATGCCGCGGTTGAAGTCCATCAGCTCGTTGACGATATCCTGCGACACGACAGTATCGCCCGGCAGGTCCTTGACTATAACGTTCTTTATTCCATGAATCGACTGTCCGCCGACTCCTACGTACACCTGGGCTATCTCCGACTTGAGAGCCGTTGAGAGCTTCTTGACGATGTTGGATATGCACTGCACCGTCTGGTTTATGTTGTAAACGCAACCCTTGCGTATGAACGATGACGAATCCTCCTTGACCACGGCGAGCACGGAAATGCTCCCGTCGAGGTTCTTCTTGCCCGCAACGCCAACCGCTTTTGACGAGCCAAGCTCAATAGCTACGATAAAATCCTTTGCTGCCATACGTTTTCTGTATTATTATTCCTTATTTATTGCTCTGTCTATTTCTTTTTACATATAATCTGATTGTCAAACTCAAGGTCTATGCACGAATACTTGTTCCAGCCTGCCTGGCTGAGCCCGTACTTGTAGAATTTCTCAAGCCTGTCGAGCTTCTGGTCTACGAAAGCGGCTATCAGTTCCTTGCGTTTGTTAATGTATTTTGTCTGCGGCAGACTGCCGAGGTAGACTACATGGTCGCCTACACGGGGTACCAACTCGACGCCAAGATCCGGCAATATGTTGATTTGCACTATCTGGTTGCGCCAGAATTCGTCTTTCATTATCTCGATGGCAAGCAACGACAGATACCGTTGCGCATACCATTCCGATATGTTGCCGGTGGCGATGATAAGGTCGGACGTGTACTTCGAGTTGGGCATTATACCGCCATGGTCGTCAAGATAGTAGTCGGCGCCACGTGAATTCTTCACCCTTATTATGGGCAACCGCTGCGTTATGCTGACAAAGACGCAGCCGTCCTTGGTCTTGTAACATTGCGCCGTTTTGACAAAAGGGCTGTCTTTCAGCTTGTCCTCTATGTCGCGCGGATTTATGTCGGCCATGCGTTTCTTGAAAGGGTACAGCCTGTTGCGCTCAAGTATGCGCTTTATCTCTTCCGCACTGAGAAATCCGTTGGTGCTTTCGTCCTCAACGTTGATTATCACTTTCACGCATAACGGATAAGTCTCTTTCGGGTTGTTGAAAGAGGTCATGGCCAACATGACGTAAACGGCCAGCACGACACACAGCGTCACGGACAATATCTTCTTCAACCTAAGGGTCATCTACCGGTCTTGTTCAAAAGTATTTTTTCTATCTCAGGCACATAGTTGTCAAGGTCGCCTGCACCCAATACAACAAGCACCTCAAAGTCGTTTTCGTTCACATACGCAAGGACGTCCTCCTTATGGATCATCTTTTTCACGACACCCGGAGCCAGATTGTCGTAAATCAACTTGGATGTCACGCCCGGTATAGGTTCCTCACGCGCCGGATAAATGTCGCACAGCACCACCTCGTCAAGCAGACTGAGGCTCTCGGCGAAGTCCTTGTAGAAGTCGCGCGTACGGGTGTAAAGGTGCGGCTGGAATATTGCCGTTATCTTCTTGTCCTTGTACAGTTCGCGTATGCTCATCGCGCTTTGGCGTATCTCCTTGGGATGGTGGGCGTAATCGCTAAGGAACACGAGCTTGTCTGTCTTTATCTTGAAGTCGAAACGGCGGTCGACTCCGCGGAAAGTCCTCATGCCGTATCTCAGTTCCTCGGCCGTGCAGCCGCTCAACTGTGCCATTGCCATGGCGGCTATGCCGTTCTCAATGTTTACCGGCACAGGCTGTCCCAGGTGTATTCCGGCCACGTTCTCGACGGGCGATACAAGGTCGAAGGTTATCTCGCCGTTGTCTATCACCACGTTCTCGGCGTGGAAGTCGCCCTCGTCGCGGCTGTATTCGTACATGCGCACGCCGTCTTGCAGGCGGGGACGCATCTCGAGTCCCTTGCGTATTATGAGCGCACCGCCGGGCTGTATAAGCTCTGTATACTTGGCAAAGCTCTCCAGGTAGGCCTCTTTGGTACCATAGATGTCGAGGTGGTCGGGGTCGGTAGAGGTTATGACGCTCATCCACGGGCGCAGCCAGTGGAACGAGCGGTCGAACTCGTCTGCCTCTATCACGACGTAGTCGCTCTCCTTGCTTAGTATGTAGTTCGAAGAGTAGTTCTTCGTTATGCCGCCGAGGAAGGCGTTGCAGTCGACGTGGCTCTGGTGCAATATGTGGGCGCACATGGCCGACGTGGTGGTCTTGCCGTGCGTGCCTGCAACGCAAAGGCCCTTGTGGCTGCGGGTAAGCATGCCCAGCACCTGTGCCCTCTTCTCCACGTCGAAGCCTTTTTCCCTGAAGTTCACCAGTTCCTTGTGGTCGGCGGGAATGGCCGGCGTATATATGACGAGCGTCGACTCGCGGTTGCGGCAGGCATGTGGTATTTCGTCGACGTTCTCGTCATAATGTATCAACATGCCTTCGCGTTCAAGTTGTTCGGTAAGGGCAGAGGGTGTCTTGTCGTATCCTGCGACAACCACGCCTTTATGAAGGAAGTAGCGGGCTATGGCGCTCATGCCTATGCCGCCCGCTCCTACGAAATATACGGATTTTATGTCTTTTAGTTCCATTGTCTTTGTTTAATAGCCAGGTGGACTTCCGTTCCGCCTGCTTCATGTGCCTGCGCCACATTGTGGCTCGGCCGTACACGGCAGGTCTGCCGTGCCATATTCTCACTTCTTGGCTTTTTCCCTGGCAAGCCTTACCACCTCGTCGGCAATGACGTCTGCCGAGTCGGGCAGTCCGAGCTTCCTTATGTTGACGGCGAGGCTGCCCAGTCGCGCGTCGTCCTTAACAGTCTTGAGCGCCAGGCCTATAACCTGTGCGGGTGCGTCGGCGTCGCTGACGTAGAGTGCCGCATCCTTGTCGACCAACGCCATGGCGTTCTTTGTCTGGTGGTCTTCGGCCACGTTGGGCGAAGGAACGAGTATCACGGGCTTGCCTATCAGGCAGAACTCGGATATGCTGCTTGCACCTGCGCGGCTGATTACGAGGTCGGCGGCCTTGTAGGCTGCGCCCATGTCGCTGATGAAGTCCATGACCTTCAGCATGGGCAGGTCGGTGCGTCCCTTCAGCTGCTCGTTGATGGAGGCGTTATAGTACTTGCCCGTCTGCCAGATGAACTGCACGCCGGAGTCCCTGATGTCGTCCAAATGGGCCAGCACGCTCTCGTTCATCGTCCTTGCTCCGAGGCTTCCGCCTACTATGAGCACGGTTTTCTTGCCTTCGTCAAGACCGAACGTGCGCAGGGCCTCGGCCTTGGTCATATTGTTTTCGAGCAAAGCCTGGCGCACAGGGTTGCCCGTCTTGATTATCTTGCCAGCCGGGAAGAACCGCTCCATGCCGTCGTAGGCCACGCAGATGCGGTCAACCTTCTTGGCGAGTATCTTGTTCGTCACGCCGGCGTACGAGTTCTGCTCCTGTATCAGGCAGGGTATGCCGTGCTTGGCACACTCGTTCAGCGTAGGACCGCTGGCGTATCCGCCCACTCCTACGGCCGCCATCGGCCTGAACTTGCGTATCACGTCCCTTGCCATGCGCTGGCTTTTCCAGATTTTGAAGAGCACGGACACGTTTTTCAACATGTTCTTACGGTCGAAACCGCATATCGGCAGGCCTACAATCTTGTAGCCGGCAGCCGGTACGCGCTGCATCTCCATGCGCCCCAGGGCGCCTACAAAGAGAATCTCCGCGTCAGGATATTTGGCGCGTATTGCGTTGGCTATCGACACGGCAGGAAAGATATGCCCGCCGGTACCGCCGCCGCTGATGATTATCCTTAGTTTCTCGTCCATAAAACCTCGTACCTTATTATTCGGCAAAAGTAATCAAATTTTTTCTTTTACTGCAATTTTGAACGATATTTTTCCGGCTTGCCGGCAAAATATACTTTGTCGTGCGGCAGCGCCGTATGCAACAGGCTTGCGCCGTACACAGCCTTGCAGCAGACTCGGCAGCTAGGCAAGCAATTAGCACATTGTCACACAAACACACATATATGATTACAAACTGTCAAAATCACAAACCCGACTGCCGGCATGACAGGCATGAAACAAGAAGCGTAAAGCCATCGCCACGGCATGCAATCGGGCAAAGAGAAGGACTTGACGGAAAGCAAAGAGCATTGCAGTATACGGCAACCGGGGAGCCTGCCCCACCTTGCACGGCTGACGGCATGGCTCGTACAAGACGCGGAGGAGTAGCGGCAGGGACGCGTCGTAATACCCTATTCGTAAGTTACTGATAATCAATACATTTACAAAAGACCTTCTTTTACCTTGTAAAAGGTTACCTTTTGCAGGGCGAAAGGTAACCTTTCAGCGTGTGAAAGGCCGCCTTTTGGAAAGCCGTTGCTAACAAGACGGGCCGTAACGGGCAAAAAGAAAGTGCGGACGCACTGGTGTGTCCGCACTTCATATACTTACAGCCTACATACAAGGCTCTATTTATCACCTTTTCATAATGACAGTATTACAAGCTTTACGCTTTCATTTTGTCGCCAGGGTAATATCACCTGCCGAGCCATCTTTCGGGGTTAAGCGCAGCCTTCATGTTCCTTAGCTGGAACTGCAAAGTGTTGTCCGAGCCTACGGAGCCGAGCCTCTGGCCCGTACTTACCTTCTGTCCCTTGTGCACGCTCACCGACCCGAGGTTGCAATACACCGAAATGTAACTGCCGTGGCGCACCATGACAACCATCGTTCCGGCAAGGTTGCTAACGGCGCTCACCTCTCCGTCGAACACCGAACGCACGGCTGCACCGGGCTGTCCGAGTATGCTGATGCCGTTGCTGTTAAGCCTTACGTTGCTAAGGCCCGGCACGTTATATTGTCCGAAATGGGTTATAATCTTGTACGAGCCGGCTATCGGCATGGGCAGACGGCCGCGGTTGCGCTCGAAACTGCCGTTCAGCTTGCGGTCGTGCGTGTCAAGTTCGGCTGCAGCGGCTGCGCTACGCTTTGCCTTTGCCAGCTCCCTGTCGTTGCGTTCCTTGTCCACCGACGCCTTACGCTCGGCCGCTATACGGTCTGCCTTAGCGGCGTCAGCCTTACGCTTGGCTTCAGCCTGTTCGGCTTCGCTCTTGTTGGCAGCCTCGCGGGCTTGTTCGGCCATCTGGCGTTCACGTTCCTTGGCCGCCTCTATGCGTCGCCGGTTTTCCTCCGCGCGGGCGGCAGCTTCGGCCTGCTTGCGCTTCAGTTCCTCGGCCTTGCGCTTAGCCTCGGCGGCAGCCTGGGCCTTCCTGCGCGCCTCAGCTTCAGCACGAGCCTTTGCCCGGGCCATCTCTTCAGCCACGAGACGGTCTATCCTGGCGTTAAGCTCGGCGTCTTTCTTGCGCTGTTCGGCTATCACGCTCTCTATCGTCTTCTGCTGGCGCTGCAGCGAGCTTACCATCTTTTTCTGCTCGTCCTGCTTGTTCTGCAATGCAGCTTTCTCCTGCTGGCCCTTGCTCAACAGCACGTTTTTCTGTCCGCGTACACGTTGCAGTTCCTTCCGCTTGGCTTCTATCTGGCTCTGTTTGGCCTTGACCATCTCGCCCTGCGACCGCTGGAAGGCGGCGTATTCGCGCACGAAACGCAGACGGCGGTACATCTGTGCGAAGTTTTTCGCACTGAATATGAACATCAGCTTGTCCTGCACCGTGCGTTTCGAAGCAAGGTAACGCATAGACTTCACATACTTGGCCTTGCGCTCGTCGAGCTGTTTCTCAAGGGTCGAGAGCTGGTTTTCCAGCATGCTTATGTTGCCGTCTATATGTGTTATCTCGCCCTGTATTGTGTCTATGGCCTTCTGGTGCTTGTCAATCTCGGAGCTGAGCGTCATCAAGTCGCCCAGCCTCTTTTTCACGTCAGCCTTGTTGGCACGCAGGAGACGCTCCTGCTGCTTTATCTTGCGCTGCACTCCGACACGCTGGTTGCGCAGTCCCTTGATTGAATTGTTTGAGTAGCTGGCAGTGTTCTTTTTCTTCGATGTCGTGCGTTTTTTCGTCACACGCGTAGTCTTGGCCTTCTTCTTGGTGTTTTGCCTGCTTGACTGGGCAAACACGGGGAAGGCCGTGACGAAAGCCATTAACAATATTAAGAGTCGTTTCATTACAGTTTCAGAAGTCTGTTTATTACGTCTTCCACGCTTACTTGTTTGTATTTGCCCGAAACCGAGGTATAAGTTTCCCAGTCGCTGTCGGTGTCAAGTTTGTCCAATGCTATGTTTACAGAAACGTTGCCGGCTTTTTTAATGTCGGCACTCTGAACCGTCAGGGTTATGTCGGTCGGGAATTTCTTTGCCATGAAAGGCTTGAACGAACCGTAACTGCATTTCACCGACGTCCTGCCGGCAGCCTTGCCGGTGTACGTCATGTCAACTGATGTAATCAGTCCGTTTGTCTTTCCTGCGCTCCATAAATAGTCCATTTCACCGTGTTTCAGGGCTACTGTATTATAGGCTGAAGCCGTATTGCCCTTCACAGTGAACAGCTTTAGGGAAGCATCGTCCACGGCTTGTCGTCCTGGAATGAAAAGCTTGTTCCAGAACAGTGCCTGGACGGCGTAAAAGTCAAGTCCGTTGTTGCGCAGGAAGCCTACATCGGCATATTTTACTTTAATGTACTGCTTGTTCATACGGTCCATTACAAGCACATAGTCGCGGGTGAACTCAAGGCGTCCCACCTCCATTAGGCCGAAAGCCGTAAGCTGTATGCGCACCACCTCGTTCTTCTTCATCTTCAACGAGCCTGACACAGACAGGTCTTTCTGTCCTTGTTTGAGGGTAAACTTGATTTTTGCCGATATGGCGCCAGCGTCTACTTGGTTGGCATGAACCTTACGGACGAAGCTTTCCGCGTCAGCCACTTCATCACCGTGCTTGGCTACAATGCCGCCCGACGGCGATGTTGCATCCACCGCAGCCTTCTTCGTTCCACACGAAACGATGGCCAGCGACGCGGAGAAAAATATTATCTTATAAAACCAGCGATTGCTATTTTTCCACATATTTCTTAAGTTTTATCTTTCGCTTGAGGACCTTTTCGTTTTCAGTTCCTATCTCGAGGGCTTCCTGCCAATACTTCAATGCGTTCTCAATGTCGCCGTTCAAGGCATAAATGTCGCCTGCATGCTCTATTATCACCGCACTTTTCTCAGTATCGTTCTCTATCGCCATCTCTATGTACTGCAATGCCTCGGCGTATTTCTTCTGCTTGAACAGTATCCAGGCATAAGTGTCAAGGTAAGTCGTATTGTCCGGTTCGGCCTGCACCGTGCGGTAACTCATCTGTGCGGCATCGTCAAGCCGGACGTTCTCTTCAGACAGGTAATAAGCGTAATTGTTGAGACAGGCCAGGTTGTCGTCCTTCCATTGCAGGCAGCTGTCATACGCAGCATAAGCGTCCTTGGCAAACCCCTTGTCATGAAGGATGTCGCCCATGAGTGCGTAAAAGTCTGAAACAAGGTCAGCGTTGCTTTCCCCGTTTATCTGGCTAACACCGCGGCGCAAGGCATCGAGCGCATTATCATCGTCGTCTTTCATGACGTAAGCAAAGCCGAGGAAATAATAAAAAGCCATTTCATCGGGATTATAGTCGATTGCCTGGCGTGCAAGCCTGATAACGCCGTCGAAGTCACGCTTCGACCATGTAGCCTGTATGAGCTGTAAACGTGCTGCTGAATTGTCGGGAGCTATGTCCAGCACCATCTCAAGAACTTTCGAGATAGAATCCTGAGGCATACGTTTGAGGGTCATGTATGCGGCGTACAGCTCTGCCATGTCCGATGTTTCCTGCGGTTGTGCAAGTATTCTCTTAAACAGGTCGAGCACCTTCACGCTGTCGCCGCCGTTCTTTTCGTTATCGGCAACAATCTGGCGTATGAGCGTCATCTTACCTTCAACAGGGGTATTCGGACTCGTCAACAGGGTTTCCTGTAACGAATCGGCACGCTGTACCAGCCCCGAATTACGGTAATAGTCAATCAGCGACATGCGTGCGTCAACGTTTTCAGGATCGACAGCCAACACATCTTCATACTGACGGTAAGCCTCTTCAGGTTTGCCGTTCTGCAACAGCCAGTTGCCCATCATCACCCTGAAGCCCATGTCATTAGGATACTTATCCGAAAGAGACTTCAGCTCTGCAAACTCCTTATCCTTCTTACCCTGCAACGAGTATATCCTCATCTTGGCAAGGGTAAGGTTTTCATCGGCTCCCTCAAGAGTTTCCATGCGTTCGAGCACGCCGAGCATGCTGTCATAGTCTTTCCGCTGGGCATACAGCTGGGCCAGGATGTCGAGCACGTCGGAGCGTTCGGGACTGTTGGCGGAAAGCTTTTCATACGCATTAATGGCCTCGGCAAGGTCGCCTGTATGTATGTAGCCAGTGCCAAGACGCTCAAGATACGCATTATTCGAAGGATTCAGCTCGGCTGCCTTCTTGATATCCTCAAGCGCGGCGGAGTCTCCTTTAAGCACGCCGTCGTATGAAGAAAGCAGGAAATAAGCCTCGGCAGCATAGGGATTGATTTCAATACTATGACGAAGGAGGTCGTAAGCTGCGTCAAGATTGCCGCCCACCTGCTGCTTTATCGCTTCGTAATAGTACATCTTGAATCGCAGGCTGTCATTGTGGCTGATAGCCGGAGACGGCTCTGCGGCGGTCTTCGACGGTACGGCATTTGTTCCGGCATGCCTTCCTCCGGCACAACCGGCAACCACGACTGCCACCAGCAGGCAGATAAATATGTTTGGGATAAACCGTTTCATCTAATCATCCTATCAGAAAAGCATTAGTCATTCAACTCCCGTATGGCCGTAGCCTCCTGCCCCGCGCTCGGTTTCGTCAAGCTCGGAAACCTCGGCGAAATCAACTGTCTCATGCCGTGCGACGACCATCTGGGCTATGCGCTCGCCGTCGTTGACAACAAAGTCTTCGGCGGAGAGATTGACCAGCAGCACCATTAGCTCGCCGCGATAGTCGGCATCGATTGTCCCCGGTGAGTTAAGTACTGTTACCCCGTGCTTCAGGGCGAGGCCGCTACGCGGACGAATCTGGGCCTCATAGCCTTGCGGCAGGGCTATGTAAAGTCCCGTCGGGATAAGCCTGCGCTCCATGGGACGCAGCGTTACAGGCTGTGAAATATTAGCCCTGAGGTCCATGCCGGCGCTCTGCGGCGTGGCGTATGCAGGCAGGGGATGGTGCCCCTTGTTGATAACATTGACTTTAACCATCGTTTTTTCTTATATTATTATTAAGGTGCAAAAGTAGCGAATTATATCCATATAACATCTTTTTTACACTTAAAAAGAAAGATTTTAGCCAAATTTAGATTACTTTTGCGAAGAAAACAAATTGAAGGAAGCAAGTATGCAATGGGAGAAACTAATATCAAATAAGAGGCTCGGGCAGGAGCACTGTCACTCCGTCCGCCACGACGACCGCTCGGAATTCAAGCGCGACTACGACCGGCTTATATTCTCTGCCCCGTTCCGCCGTATGCAGAACAAGACCCAGGTGTTTCCGCTTCCGGGCAGCATCTTCGTCCACAACCGCCTCACCCACAGCCTTGAGGTGGCCAGCGTGGGAATGTCGCTGGGCAACGACGTAGCTCATGCCCTGATGAAACGCAAGCCCGAACTGGCAGGCACATTGTTTCCACAGATAGGAACGATAGTAAGCACTGCCTGCCTTGCGCACGACATGGGCAACCCTCCGTTCGGACATTCAGGCGAAAAAGCCATTCAGACGTTCTTCACTGAAGGCAAGGGCGCAACACTTAAAAACGAAGTGAGCGCCGGTTTCTGGGCAGACGCCACACACTTCGAGGGCAACGCCAACGCCTTCCGCCTGCTCGCCCACCGCTTCAAGGGTCGGCGCGAAGGCGGTTTCGTGATGACATACACCACACTTGCCTCGATAGTGAAGTATCCCTTTGCGTCCACAATCGCAGAAAAGGGGCACGGCAAGTTCGGATTCTTCATGCAGGAGAGCGCTATATTCGAGAAAATAGCCGATGAATTGGGCATAATCCGCAAATCACCCGATGGCCAACCGCTGGAATACGCACGCCATCCGCTGGTGTATCTTGTCGAAGCCGCCGACGACATTTGCTACGAAATAATGGACATCGAAGACGCCCACAAGCTGAAGATAGTGACTTACGAGGAAACGAAAAGCCTGTTCCTGGGATTCTTCGATGAAGAAACGCAGCGCCACATACTACAAAGAATAAAGGACGAGGGCATCACCGACAACAACGAGAAGGTTGTATACATGCGTGCCTGTGTGATAGGCGCACTGGAAAGAGCCTGTGTCAGGACCTTCATCAACCATGAAGAGGAAATACTGGAAGGCTCGTTCAAAGGCTCGCTTATCGATAATATCGAAGAAAATCTCGCCTTGGCATATCAAAAATGCGCCATTTTATCGAAAAAGATGATTTACAAGAGCAAGCCCGTACTTGACGTGGAGCTGAGCGGTTACAAGATAATGGCTACGCTGATGGAGACCATGACCGAGGCTGCTGTCAACCCGGAGCGGTTCTACTCGCGCCAACTTATAAGCCGCGTGAGCAGCCAGTACGACATAGACTCACCCGACCTGGAAACGCGTTTGATGGCCGTCATCGACTACATAAGCGGAATGACCGACGTGTATGCACTCGACATTTACCAGAAAATAAACGGAATTAGCCTGCCGATAGTCTGATCAAGAATAATGTTAAAGCACGCGGCAGCGACCGGAAACAGCCGGATAAAAAAAACGAATAAATACAATTAACGGGATGAATGCCACGCCGTTCAGGCAAAAAAGGCATTCATCCCGTTTTTTTATGTTCAGTCTTTTGTTTCCTTATATATCACATTGTTGGCGCCCGAAGTTATCTTCAAGGCCTCGGGGTGTTCCTTGATGAACGAGTCGATATGACGGATGCGCTTCTCCTCGAGAATCTCGTCGACTGCTATAAGGATACCTGTCTCCTCAACATCGCCGAAGCCATAGTTGATAGCCGTGCCGAACATCTTCATCGTAGGGCTGAGACCCATGTAGGCATTGACCAGCGGCGGAATGTTGTAACCCAGCTTGCGCACCTCGCGGTTAAGTATGCGGTAGTCGTCCTTGAACGACTTTTCGCAGAACAGACGTTCCAATTCAGCCGCGTCTGTCTCTATTTTTAGCGGTTTCACCGGGATTATCAGGTTTTCAGGGTCGTTGAAATGCTTGTACAGGAAATAAAGAATCATGTCCCTTCCGCGGCGCACGTAAGAGGGGTACATCGTCATCTTGCCGAACAGATACTTGATGTCGGGACGTATTACGGTAAGCGCGCCGAGGCCGTCCCACAGGTTGTCGAGGGCGAAGAGACTCTTTGCCCCCATCCTGGAGCTTTGGTATTCGGGCGACACGAACGAGCGTCCCAGCTCTACCGTCTGCGGCATGTACTCCTTCATGAACTTCTCTGAAAAGTGGAACATGTGGCTCGTGGCAAGCACGGGCTGGCCGTCGGCGTCGATTTCAGCGTCGCAACAGAACTTATAGCGGTATCCGCCGATGATTTCGTCCTCCTCCGGATTCCACACGATCAGTTGCTTGTAGCAGTTCTCGCACGTGTCAAACTCGTCGAGGTCCATGCTCTTGCCGCTGCCGCCGCCCGCCTCGCGGAAGGCTATCTCACGCAAACGGCCTATCTCCTTGAGCACGTTGGGCGCATTTTGAGCCGTCACAATGTAAATCTCATTGTGGCTCTTGTTGGTCATCCTAAGCTGTTTGTCGGGCGTAAGCTCGCTTTTAAGAATTTGTTTGTCAATCGGCCGGATTATTTCCTGTTCCATATTCCAGAAATATTGTATGTTTGTTGTTGATATATAGCTTAGCCATCGGCTGGCAGCATTACAGTCCGTAGACTATGTCCTGCACATGCTGCGCCCACTGCGCGGGCGTCTTCGAGCGGTCGAACGTCTGCCAGGGTATCGGCTTGCCTATCGCCACGCGGAACGTCTTGTGACGGTTCTTATACATTTCGTCGGCAAGGTACAACATCGCCACGTTGAACTTTATGCCGAGAGCCTTGCACACGTTGGCAAGACTGTAAAAGAAATTGGAGTTCTGCCCTCCGAAATGGATGGGCACCACGTCACGGTGCGTCTCCACGCTCTTTGTGACGAATGTCTTCTTCCACGGCAGGTCGCGTATCACTCCGCCGCGCCTGCGCGAGCACAAGCCTGCCGGAAACATTATAATATTGTTGTCACCGTGGAAGCCGGCCTCAACCATTGCGGGGAAGTTGCGGCTCTGGTGCCCCGTCTTGTTTATGGGTATGCAGAGCGGAGCCAGCCCGGGCAGGTTCATCAGCAGGTCGTTGACGAGATAGCGCAGGCGGCCGTCGTAGTGGCGCCCGATGATTGCGCCGAGGGCAACACCGTCTGCTCCGCCCAGCGGGTGGTTGCTTACGAAGGTGTACAAGCGGCCGTCGTCCTTGGGCGGAAGGTTCTCGCGCCCCACTATGTCGAGCGTCATGTCAAGATAACGCACGCACGACTCCAACCACTCTACGCCCGTAAGCTCGCGGTTGTCCCAAAGAAACTCGTTGACCTCGTCCTGGTGGAGTATGCGTTCGAGCCACTTCACGACCGGCGACGGAACGTAACGCGCCCTGTCGCCCATCTTGCCCCGCAGTATCTCCCTTACGTCGATAGTCTTCTCGGTGATATGGTCCATGTCTTCTATGCTAACCTTGCGCCACGGCAGGCGGTACCGTCCGCCGCAAGAAGTGGCAAACGGTTGCCACTGCGCAATTATCCTAGCTGCAAAATTAATTCAACTTTTCCAAAATCAAGCCCCTTTAACTGAAAAACAACTAAAAAATCTTTATTTTGTAATGAAATGCCAATATTTTCTTAACCCAGGGTGCAATTAAAGCATAAAAACACCAACATTTGAAACATAAATCAGTCCTTTAAAACAAAATCAGCCACATACGACCCCACGGTCATGCAGCCGACTGCCGCAAGTGGCCGAACCTGCGAAATGAATATTTATGCATAACAAGCGAATGCACATGCACGCCGGTTTTTGAAAAATCATGACAAAAGAAAATCGCAAAATAGAAATCGCGAGCCATATTCCGAGCGATGAAATCGCCGTTTTTTGCCACTTAAAATGCAAAACGAGGTCTTTCTCAACATAAAAGGCCACCTTTCGCGACGCAATACGCCACCTTTTACAACACAAAAAGCCGCATTCCGTATGCTAAAACACCGTCTTTTACATGCCAAAAGAATGCCTGACAACAGAATAAAAAGTTCACAAAAACTTCACAAACACCATAACCCCTTAGCTTCCAAACACTTACAAACAACACACAAAACCACTCAATAATCCGCCCGAAGCACACACCGCCACGGGCGACGGCCTTCACAAAGCGTCAAACGTATAAACTACGGCCAGCTGGCATGAACCGAAATGCATATTTATGCAAGATTAAAAATCTGTCGGCCTGCCAGCCCACCGCCCTCGGACGGCAAGCCGGCAGACCGACACCATGTGCAAGGCACGGCATCAAAGGCCTATGCCCAACGTGGCGTAAAGTCCGTTGTAATTGCCTATTCCAGCCGACCGCGAATTGAAATGGCGGTAACCCAAGCCTATATTGAACTTATAGCCGCACGAGCCTACACGCAAAAACAGACCGGCATCGTAAGCCACGCCTTTCCAGTCGGCCTTGCCCAAACTCGATGCCGCCGAGCCGCGCACGTCCAAGGCCACGCCGTCGCCACTGCAAAGTGTGTAGCCCAATCCGCCGCCCAACAAAGGAGTCCTGGTGTAAGCCCTCGTTCCGCCGGTCTTTTCGCCAAGCCCGAACATTCCACCTGCATGTGCAAAAACGTACATGCGCGGTATGAACCGGTAGCCGGCGTTGGCGAAGAGTTCCATCGGGCGCACGTCGTCGTGCGACGTACCGGCTCCAACACCGAGTTCAAGTACCAGCTTGTCAACAAATGCCGAACGACCCGTACCAGATACTGTTTGCGCCGACGCAGCCAAAGGTGCGAAAAGAAAGGCGCACGCAACAGTCAATTTTGTAAACGAAAATCTTTTCATAACCGTAAAATTTTATTTTTGTCATTAACTGTTTATAAAGTCACATCACAAAGTTAAGGGCAAATGAATGTCCAATCAAGGAAAAACCATAAATTCTTTTTTGCCGCGTTACACGCCAACGCAGTCTGTAAAACATTGATATTCAACTTAATACACAGCGCCTGTAATGCTTGTAACGTATAAAAATGTAACGTCTTCATAGTCTGCCACATTGGAAATTTGTACGTTTTGCGTTTTTTCCTTAATTATGTAAATAAAAACAAGAGATGAAACACGCAATATATTTTTTGTTCGCCTTGTTGCTTGTTTTTGCGGGATGCGGAGACAGGGCGCAGACAAACAAGCTCGACTTAATTGACTCATTAGCAACCACAGATGAATACGATTCGGCCTACGCACTGTTCCGCAGCATAGACCCGAACAGTATTTCAGACGACGAAGAACAAGCATTTTACGGAATATTGCAGATGCAGCTTAATGCCAGATACGACATAATACTTGAAACGATTCGCCGGCCGACGCATGCATCTCGTATTACGAACAAAAGCACGACGGCAGCCGCCTTGCCAGGGCTTATTATTACAAGGGGGTAAACGCATTCATGCGTGGCGACACGGTAGCGGCATTGACGCACATCAAACAGGCCGAAAAAGAGGAAGCAAAGGCGTACACCCCATGGCTGCGCTACCTGATTTTAGGCAACTTGGTGTTCATCCACAACTGCATGGGTGCGCACAAAACGGCGTTTGCGTACAGCAAGAAAGCACTTGACCAACTGAACAGCAGCAAAACCGACAATGCAGAATGGATTTGCTACGTTTACGATCTGATAGCCCAATGCCACCTTTTTTGGGGACATAAGGACAGCGTCTTCGCTTATTACGCCAAGACAATACCTTATATCGAAAAGATAAAATACAAACTCGACCGTGCCGCATATTATACGAACGCTGGATATGCCTTCTACCTCACAGGCGAATACGAAAAGGCGGAACCGCTTGCAAGAAAGGCGTTTGAGCTGTACCCCTTTTCGACAATGCGCATCAACCTTGCCAAGGTGTGCCACGCCCTACACAAGGACGAGGAAACGGACACCCTGCTCAAGGCTGCATGGAAGGAAGCCGGATACGATGAAAAGGTCGAAATACTGGAATTTCTCGGCAAAATATCAGAAGAAAAGCAACTTTATAAGGAATCGGCCGACTACTACCGCAGGGCGCACGCCATGCAAGACAGCGCCCGGATGGCGCGTAACACTGAAGTACTGGTGTCAGCACAGAAGAATCTAGACCACAACGAGTTAGAGCGCAAGCTGAACGAGCGCAACAAGCTGACGCTTTGGACGGTTGTTTTAGTCGCGGCCGTGATTGGCACAGCGTCGTACGCATACAACCGTTCCCGACTCAACAAGGCGCACAAGGCCATCAAGGACGGACAACGGATGATAGAACGCTACACGATGGAGCTGGAACAGCTGAAGGCCGGCGGAGAGGAAAACCGGTCACGCATCGCCATACTCGAGACCAAAATCAAGGAACGGATTGAACGCCAAAGGGCCATACTTGAATGCGGGCGCAAGCTGTGCGAGGGCATACGCGGCGGTGGCACCACGGCCGGATGGGCCTCGGCCGACTACGAAGCCGCCGTGGAATACCTGCGTGCCGACGGCTGCGGAGCAGTGGAAGCCGTGAAGAGAAGCCATAGCCGCCTTACCGCCTACAACACGTTTTTCCTGCTGCTGCCCGCACTCGGGGTGGAATCCTCTGACGCAGCACGAGTGATGAACGTATCGCAAGGCGCAGTGAGGACAATGCGCCACCGCCTGAGAAACAAGGAAAAGAAACCGGCCGCAATATAAGGTTGAGCGCAAACAGGCAAGCAGCCTAAAAATAGGCATGGCGAACCAACAAATTACACTAAGGCCGCACCTTCCAGGTGTGGCCTTTTAGCACGTCTAACCACCTTAATTAAATAATAAAGGCATTTTTGTGGGGAAAAGTGGTGCGTTGTGGGGAAAAATACTTATCTTTGCCGGGTGATAAGTTAAGTAAAAAGCCCATGCGTTTTCTCGGCACAATAGAAGCAAAAATCGACTCGAAAGGACGAGCCTTTCTTCCCGCACAGTTCCGCAAGGAACTGCAAGGCGGAGGCGAGGCAGGACTCGTCATGCGCAAGGACATATTCCAACCGTGCCTTGTGCTATATCCGGAAAGCGTATGGGAGAGGCAGACCGATGCGCTGCGCTCGCGCCTGAACCGCTGGGACTGCTCGCACCAAAGCATCTTCCGCCAGTTTGTAGCCGAAGCCGAAGCCGTCACACTCGACGCCAACGGCCGCATGCTTATCCCGAAACGGCTGCTCAAGGCGGCCGGCATAAGCCAGTCGGTGAAGTTCATCGGGATGGACGACACCGTGGAAATATGGAGCGACGGGCCTGACGGCAGCCCCTTCATGGCGCAGGAGGACTTCGGCAAGGCAATACAGGAGATAATGGCGCAAGGCGCAGGCCGTGGGCAGGAAGCCGACGGCGGCGGCGAAGCCGGCAAAATATGACAAGACAATGGCTACTACGGCAGAGACATACCACATACCAGTAGTACTGAAAGAAAGCGTCGACGGACTTGGCATCCGTCCCGGCGGAGTTTATGTAGACGTAACCTTCGGCGGCGGCGGACACAGCCGCGAGATATTGTCGCGGCTTGATGCCGAAGCGCATCTGTACAGCTTCGACCAGGACGCCGACGCTGAGGCGAACATCGTTGACGACGAGCGGTTCACCTTTGTGAGAAGCAACTTCAGGTACCTGAAGAACTGGATGAGATACTACGGCGTGGAAGGCATAGACGGACTGCTAGCCGACCTCGGCGTGTCGAGCCACCACTTCGACGACGCCACACGCGGATTCTCGTTCCGCTTCGACGCTCCGCTCGACATGCGCATGAACAAGCGCGACGGCATGACGGCCGCCGACGTGCTGAACAAGTATGACGAAGCGCGGCTAGCCGACGTGTTTTACCTGTACGGAGAGCTGAAAAACTCGCGCCGCCTGGCGGCTGCCGTGGCTAAAGCGAGGGCTGTAAAGCCGATAGCAACGACGCAGGACCTGATGGACGCGACGGCAGACCTCTTCAAGCGCGAGCGCGAGAAGAAAGACATGGCAAAGATGTTCCAGGCACTGCGCATCGAGGTCAACAGCGAGATGAACGCACTGAAAGAGATGCTGGCGGCAGCCACGGAACTGCTGAAGCCGGGCGGACGGCTGTCGGTGATAACATACCACAGCCTCGAAGACCGCATAGTGAAGAACTTCATACGCACGGGCAACGCCGAAGGCGTAGCCAAGCAGGACTTCTACGGACGTATCGAAGCACCGTTGGCGGCAGTGAACAACAAAGTGATAACGCCTGACGAAGGCGAACTGGAAAGCAACCCGCGCAGCCGCAGCGCAAAATTGAGAATAGCAGAAAAGAGGGACAACAAGGAATGAGTGAAGAAGATATAAAACAAACTGCGACCCAACCCGCCGGAAGCGATGCAAAAAGCGGGGACAGCCAAGCCGGAACGAAGAGTAAATCAATAATAAAACGAGTTTCCGAAGAGGATGCTCCGCTGGCGGCCGGTTTCACCCTGCGCAACATACTGGGCGGCGACTTCCTCACGGCCGAGGTGATAAGAAAGCAAATTGGCCTGATAATACTGATAGCCTTCATAACAATGATTTACGTATCAAACCGCTATAGTTGCCAGCAGGACATGCTCGAGATAGAAGAACTGAAAGAGGAACTCAAGGACGCGAAATACAAGGCTCTCGCAAGCACAAGCGAACTGACCGAGATGTGCCGCGAAAGCAACGTGCTGGAGATGCTGAAGAACAACGAGGACAGCCTGCTCCACATACCCACACAACCACCTTACATAATAAACATTCCGGGAAATGAGTAGCATGTTTGACAGGAAAAAGATGATAAAGAGGTATAAGATTGTAGCTTATGCCATGGTACTCGTGGGCATTGCAATACTGGTCAGGGTGGTCTACATAGCCACGGTTGAACGCAGTTACTGGATGGACGTGGCCGAGCTGCTGACGAAGGACAGCGTGGACGTGAAACCGGTGCGCGGAAACATACTAAGCTCGGACGGACGACTGATGGCAGGCTCGCTGCCTGAATACCGTCTGTTCGTGGATTTCAAGGCGGGAGGCGACGACAACGAGGTTCGCGACTCGCTGTGGGACAACAAGATAGACAGCCTCTGCATGGGCCTGCACGAGATATTCCCTGAATTCACGGTGGCACAGTTCAAGGAGAACCTTGAGAAAGGACGCGCCAAAGGCAGCCGCCACTGGCCCGTGGTGAAGAGGCGCGTGAACTACAGCGTATACTCGGAAGTAAAGAAACTGCCGATATTCAACACCTCGGCCAACGCCGGAGGCTTCCACGTTGAGAAATTCAACGCACGTAAACGCCCGTTCGGCTCGCTGGCCAAGAGGACGATAGGCGACCTCTTCGGCGGCAAGGACACGGCCCGCTTCGGCCTCGAACTCTCGTACGACTCGATATTGCGAGGCAAGAATGGCAGGATAAGGCGCCAGAAGGTAAGGAACGAATATATTGGCATAACCATACAGGACCCCGTCAACGGCGCCGACATAGTTACGACCATCGACGTCGACATGCAGGACCTTGCCGAACGCTCGCTCATCGACGAGCTGAAGCAAGTCAACGGCAACGTGGGCGTAGCCATGGTAATGGAGGTGAAGACGGGCGACATAAAAGCCATCGTGAACATGACAAAATGCGCCGACGGCGAGTATTACGAAATAAAGAACAGCGCCGTGTCAGACCTGCTCGAACCCGGCTCGGTGTTCAAGACGGCGTCACTCATGGTGGCGCTGGACGACGGAGTGGTCGACACAACGTACACCGTGGACACCGGAAGCGGCATCTGGGACATGTACGGAGCCAAGATGCGCGACCACAACTGGCACCGTGGCGGATACCAGGTGCTGACGCTCCCCCAGGTACTTGAATACAGCTCCAATATCGGAGTAAGCCGCATAATCGACAAATACTACGGCAAGAACCCGGAGAAGTTCGTCAAGGCGCTCGACCGCATCGGCATACGCGAAGACCTAAAACTGCCCATAGTGGGCTATGCCCCACCCCGCATCCGCATGCCAAAGAAGAATAAGCACGGACAATACGTAAACTGGAGCAAGACGGCGCTGCCATGGATGAGCATCGGATACGAGACCCAGGTGCCTCCCATATCGACACTTACGTTCTACAACGCCATTGCCAACAACGGCACGATGGTGCGGCCCAGGTTTGTAAAGCAAGTGGTAAAGGACGGCAAGGTAATCAAGGAGTTCCCGACAGAAATAATAAGGCAACGCATCTGCAAGGAAAAGACCCTGCGCGAAATACAGACAATACTCGAACACGTGGTAAGCCAGGGACTCGGTAAAAAGGCAGGATCGGAGTCGTTCAAGGTAGCAGGAAAGACCGGAACGGCACAGATATCAAAAGGTGTCAGCGGATACAAGGCGGGAACAGTGAGCTACCTGCTCAGCTTCGTGGGATTCTTCCCTGCCGACAACCCGCGTTACAGCTGCATAGTCTGCATACAGAAGACCGGTTTGCCTGCCTCAAGCGGTTTCAGCGCACTGGTATTCCACAACATTGCAGAAGGAATCATGGCGCAGAGCCTGAAACTCGACGTGACCGACGCGCGCGACTCGCTGTCAATACTGATGCCCGACGTGAAAAACGGCAACCTTATTGCCGCCGACTATGTGCTTACACACCTCGGCATACACTCTAACAAGAACTGGAGCGGAAGCTACACAGAGGGCAACCCGATATGGGGTACGGCAAGAAAGAACACTTCAGACGTGGTTCTCTCGAAAGGTAATACTTACTCCATGAAAGTCGTACCCGACGTAAGGGGAATGGGAGCGCGCGACGCAGTATTCGCACTCGAAAGACGCGGAGTCAAAGTGTGGCTCAACGGACGCGGCAAGGTGACCCACCAAAGCCTCGCACCGGGGCACGTAATAAAGAAAGGTGAGACATGCTCACTTAAACTGGAATTATAAAACAAGACAAGTATGGTACTTAAAGAGCTTATCAAGAACATCCGCACACTGAACATAACAGGAAGCACGGAGAAGGAAATAACAGGCGTGAACATTGACTCGCGCCGCATAGAAACAGGGCACTTGTTCGTCGCAATGAAAGGTACGCAGACCGACGGGCACGCCTATATAGGTAAAGCAATCACGCAAGGAGCGGCAGCCATACTGTGCGAGGACATGCCTGAAAGCACCGTTGACGGCGTGACCTACATCCAGGTGGAATCTACCGAAGACGTTGTCGGCGAGGTAGCTACGACATTCTACGGGGACCCGTCAAGGCACCTGAAGCTCGTCGGAGTTACGGGCACCAACGGAAAGACTACAATCGCCACCTTATTATATAATATGTTCCGCAAGCTCGGATACAAGTGCGGACTGCTATCTACCGTTTGCAACTACATCGAGGACGAGCAGATACCTGCCGACCACACAACCCCCGACCCGATTGCACTCAACCAACTGCTGAGCCGGATGGTGCAGGCCGGATGCCAATATGCCTTCATGGAATGCAGCTCGCACGCCATAGCGCAGAAACGCATAGGAGGACTGAAGTTCGCCGGAGGCATATTCACCAACCTCACACGCGACCACCTGGACTATCACAAGACGTTCGAGAACTACCGTGACGCAAAGAAAGCCTTCTTCGACGGACTGCCGAAAGGAGCTTTCGCTATAACAAACGCCGACGACAAGAACGGTATGGTGATGGTACAGAACACCAAGGCAACGGTCAAGACATATTCTACAAGAAGCATGGCAGACTTCCGCGCCAAGATACTCGAATGCCATTTCGGAGGCATGTACCTTGAAATCGACGGACGCGAGGTAGGCGTACAGTTCATAGGCAAATTCAACGTAAGCAACCTGCTCGCCGTATACGGTGCGGCAATCATGCTCGGCGAGAAACCCGACAACGTCCTATTGGTAATGAGTACGCTGAAAAGCGTTAGCGGAAGGCTCGACCCCGTACACTCTCCCGAAGGCTATACGGCCATCGTTGACTATGCCCACACGCCCGACGCGTTGGAAAACGTGCTGAAGGCAATCCACGAAGTGCTTAACGGCAAGGGACAAGTCATAACCGTATGCGGCGCCGGCGGCAACCGCGACAAGGGCAAGCGTCCGCTCATGGCACAAGAGGCTGTAAAACAAAGCGACAAGGTTATCATAACAAGCGACAACCCACGGTTCGAGGAACCGCAGGCAATCATCGACGACATGCTGGCCGGACTGACCGCACAACAGATGAAGAAGGTGATAAGCATCGTCGACCGCAAGGAAGCCATACGCACAGCCTGCATGATGGCACAGAAAGGAGACGTGATACTCGTAGCCGGAAAGGGACACGAGAACTATCAGGAAGTTTGCGGCGTAAAGCATCACTTCGACGACAAGGAAGTGCTGAAAGAAGTCTTTGAAAGCCAGAAAACAAATTAATATGAATCAAAGGTAAAACAGCAACAAGGTGGAAGAAGACGTCAACAACTACGCCAAGCCGCTGACGGTATAGGCTCTTGTACGCTTCAACAAGCCTCAAACACCAAAATAAGAAAATGTTATACTACTTATTCCGCTTCTTAGAACAGTTCGGCATCCCCGGCTCGCACATGTGGGGATACATCTCGTTCAGGTCTCTGCTGGCGCTGATTCTGGCACTGGTTATCTCGGCATGGTTCGGCGAGAGATTCATAAAGTACCTGAAAAGCAAGCAAATCACCGAAACGCAGCGCGACGCCAAGATAGACCCGTTCGGCGTAAATAAAATCGGAGTGCCGTCAATGGGCGGCGTCATCATCATCGTCGCAATCCTCGTCCCGGTGCTGCTGCTGGGCCGAATGCGCAACATTTACCTGATACTGATGATCATAACGACAGTCTGGCTCGGTTTCCTGGGCGGCCTTGACGACTATATCAAGATATTCCGCCACAACAAGGAAGGCCTGCCCGGACGCTTCAAGATAGTAGGACAGATAAGCATCGGACTTATTGTCGGCCTCATGCTGTGGTACAGTCCCGATGCAAAGATAAACGAAAACCTTGCCATCGAGAAGCAGGACGGACAGGAAATAGTCGTGAAGCACAGGGCCGAATCGCAAAAATCGCTAAAGACCACGATACCGTTCGTCAAAGGGCACAACCTCGACTACGCCAACCTGACAAGCATTTTCGGCAAATACAAGACGGCCGCAGGCTGGGTATTGTTCGTCATAATGACAATATTCGTAGTCACAGCCGTTTCCAACGGAGCCAACCTTAACGACGGAATGGACGGCATGTGTGCCGGGAACTCGGCCATAATAGGCGTGGCACTGGGCATCTTTGCCTATGTAAGCAGCCACATCGAATACGCCGCCTACCTGAACATAATGTACATTCCGGGGTCGCAGGAGCTTGTCGTGTTCATGTGTGCGTTCGTAGGCGCGCTCATCGGTTTCCTATGGTACAACGCCTATCCGGCACAGATATTCATGGGTGACACAGGCTCCCTTACCATCGGAGGCATCATTGCCGTGTGTGCAATAATAATCCACAAGGAGCTGATGCTGCCCATATTGTGCGGCATATTCTTCGTCGAGAGCCTGAGCGTGATAATGCAAGTATGGTATGCAAAACTCGGAACGCGCCACGGGGTGAAGCAGCGCATGTTCAAGCGCGCACCGCTGCACGACACGTTCCGCACGCAGCAGGAGCAGCTCGACCCGGAAATAAAGTACCTCTTCAAGAAACCGAAGGGTGCCGTACACGAGTCCAAGATAACAATACGCTTCTGGATTGTCACGATAATCCTTGCCGCGCTGACTATAATAACGCTGAAGATAAGATAAGGACAGCCACCAAAAACAATAAAACTTAACAGAAAGATGAAACGAATAGTAATACTTGGAGCAGGAGAAAGCGGAGCCGGAGCTGCCGTCCTGGCAAAGAAGCAGGGCTTCGACGTGTTCGTATCGGACATGTCAGGGATAAAAGACAAGTACAAGGAAATACTCGACAGCCACGGCGTTGAATGGGAAGAAGGCCGCCACACTGAGGAAAAGATACTCAACGCCGACGAGATAATAAAAAGCCCCGGCATACCCAACGAGGCGCCAATGATAAGGAAATGCACGGAAAAAGGCATCCGCATAATCAGCGAAATAGAGTTCGCCGGACGTTACACCAACTCAAAGATGATTTGCATAACCGGCAGTAACGGCAAGACGACGACCACTTCGCTCATCTACCACATATTCAAGAGCGCAGGCTACGACGTCGGACTGGCCGGCAACATAGGCAACAGCCTCGCACTCCAGGTGGCTGAAGACCCGCACGCATACTACATCATAGAGCTTAGCTCGTTCCAGCTCGACAACATGTACGATTTCCGTGCCAACATCGCCATCCTGCTCAACATAACGCCCGACCATCTCGACCGTTACGGCAACTGCATGCAGAACTATGTCGACGCGAAAATGCGCATCCTGCAAAACCAGACCGACGAGGACTCGTTCATCTACTGGAACGACGACCCGATAATCAAGCGCGAGCTGAACAAGTATGACATCAAGGCCATACAGTACCCGTTCTCGGAGCTTAAGGAAAAAGGCTCGATAGGCTACATCGAGGAAGGACAGTACAAGATTGAAAAGCCCACGCCCTTCAACATGGAGCAGGAAGAGCTTAGCCTGACAGGCAAGCACAACATATACAACTCGCTTGCGGCAGGAATAGCGTCAAACGTGGCAGGAATAAAGAAGGAGTTCATACGCAAGAGCCTCAGCGACTTCCCCGGCGTGGAGCACCGCCTGGAGAAAGTGACCAAGGTCGGCGGCGTGCAATACGTCAACGACTCAAAAGCCACCAACGTAGACGCCTGCTGGTATGCGCTCGAAAGCATGAAGACGCCCGTCATACTCATACTCGGCGGCAAGGACAAGGGCAACGACTACAACGCCATAAAAGACCTTGTAAAGGAGAAATGTGCAGGCCTTGTCTACCTCGGTGCTGACAACACGAAACTGCACAACTTCTTCGATGGAATGGGCATTCCCGTGCGCGACACACACTCGATGGCCGACTGCGTGCGCGCCTGCTACGAGATGGCACGTCCCGGCGACACCGTGCTGCTAAGTCCGTGCTGCGCCAGCTTTGACCTGTTCAAGAACATGGAAGACCGCGGCGAGCAGTTCAAGACACTTGTAAGAAACCTATGACAGCCGGCCTGAGCGCCTGCACGCACAGGGTCAGACGACCATAACAACCCAAGGTTAATAACGCTTTATCAAAACAATTCACTGATGTTTAACAAGCTAACAGAAGGCAAATTCAAAGGCGACGCCGTCATCTGGTCGGTGTTCTTCTTCCTGTGCATCATCAGCATCATCGAAGTGTTCAGCGCTTCGAGCCACCTCTCGTTCAAGACCGGCAACTACCTCAGCCCCGTGCTCAAGCACTGCGCGCTGCTGGCCGTAGGCGTGGTGGTAATGATCTGCACAATGAACATCAAGTGCCGTTACTTCAAGCTGATAACGCCGTTCGCGCTGCTATTTTCATTCCTGATGCTCATCATCGTGCTGTGCGTGGGCGAAAGCACCAACGGCTCCCAACGGTGGATTGACTTCCTCGGCATACAGTTCCAACCGTCAGAGATAGCCAAGGGCGCACTGATACTGGCCACGGCACAGATATTGAGCGCCATGCAGACCCCGGAGGGCGCCGACAAGCGGGCGTTCAAGTACATTATGATAGTGTGCGTGTTCATCATACCCCTGATCATGGTCGAAAACCTGTCCACGGCGGCACTGCTCTGCATAGTAGTCTTCATGATGATGTTCATCGGCAAGGTGCCCAAGCTGCAGCTGGGCAGGCTGCTAGGCATCGTGGCACTGACACTCGCCACGGTGGTTACCATGGTAATGGTGTTCGGCAACGACGAGGCTGCCGCCGCCGACAAGATGAAGGACAACAAGCATCTAATAGTGCAACAACAGACCGAGGAGAAGGACGAGAACGTGCTGGAGAAGGTGTTCCACCGCTTTGACACGTGGAAGGCACGTATAGACAACTTCCTCAGCGACGAATACGTAGCCCCTGAAGACCTCGACCTTAACGGCAAGGACGCACAGACATCGCACGCCAACATCGCCATAGCCACGTCAAACCTGATAGGCAAGGGCCCGGGCAACTCGGTAGAACGAGACTTCCTCTCGCAGGCATTCTCCGACTTCATATACGCCATAATAATCGAAGAAATGGGCATTTTCGGCGCATTCATCGTCTGCATGCTGTACATAATACTGCTGTTCCGCACGGCAACGATAGCCAACCGCTGCGCCAACACCTTCCCCGCACTGCTAATCATGGGCTTTGCCATGCTGCTCGTGGTGCAGGCCATGTTCAACATGGCGGTGGCCGTAGGCCTCGTGCCCGTAACAGGACAGCCGCTGCCGCTGATAAGCAAGGGCGGAACGTCGACCATAATCAACTGCGCCTACATCGGCGTGATATTAAGCGTAAGCTATTCGGCCAAGAAAAAGGACGACATGGACGAAGAGCCTGTATTAACCAAAGCCGCGGCATGACGGCAATGCCTTGACGCCACATGCAAGGTCGTGGCGGATACAGGCCTTGCAAGGCGGAAAAACAACGATACATAAAAACGGCAACGGCCGCAAAGTCTTTACGGTGTGGACACCGGCCAGAGACTCTGCGGCCGTTTCATCGTAGAACGCTTCCCTACGAAATACGATGAAATGGGCGAAAAACAATGGTTTTGCAAAAGGCATCCTTTCGCATTGTAAAAAGTAACCTTTTGCAGGCTAAAAGACTACCTTTTGCAAGCCAAAAGACCGTCTTTTACAAAACAGTGGGAAATCCGGACAAATCCTGCAAAACTACAACACGCCCGTAGCCGGCACCGCACATTATCATAAGAGCAAAAGAAAGCGCCGCAGGCAGAAACTCCCGCGGCGCTTATTACATTACATCCACAAGCTGTTATCTTGCCCTCAAAGCAGAGAACATACGGCGTATAACACTGTGCTTACGGTCTGCAGATGCAGCCTTGCGTGGCGATGGCAACACGTCATTAGCCCCGCTGTTATAAGCATACGAGGCATACTTGTAACCGCCTATATAGAGGTCCATTACACGATCGTGCGAATCAAGGTTAACGGTCACCTCATATCCGTCGATTGAAGTAGGGATATTCTTCGTCGGTCTACCCAAAAGTCCCGAGTAGCAGATATACTCCATATCGGTCAGGAATCCTGGAATATAGACACCACTGTTACTTACAGCGTCACTTCCATATTCGTAAACATAAGTCTCTTCATCCTTATAGACATAGCCGTATTCCTCCTCCACGTATTCATAGACCGCCTTAAGAAGATTGCCGCCTGACCATGTAAAGGTAAATTTGATACTCTCGCTAAAATCACCATCAGAAACCGAGAAATTCATACTTGTCAGATGGTTGTCACTGTCGTAACTTGCAGTCATAGTGCCATTACCCGTATACTGCTCTCCATAGCCAACCTCAACACACTTCACATCTGCAGAAGTGACAGCCCCGAAGCTGTTTCTTTTCTTAATAGTGTAAGTCTCTCGATATAACTCATCACTACCGCCCTCTTCATACACGATACCTGACGATGTTATGGTAAAGCTTCCTCCTTCAACAATCTGGCCACCAGTCATAACACCGTCCTTATAGTTAAAGATAATGTCGTTGTCAGAGTCATAAATTGAAGCTATCTGCTCGTTTGCATCTATAGTGGGAAGGTTGGTCGAGCCACCGCCGCCTTCCTCGTCGTCATCGCTTCCGCACGATACGAAACCTGCACCGCATACCATAAACAGCAGCGCCAACATCACTGAACGGGCTTGCCCTAAATCATAATAAAATCTTGTTTTCATAATTACTTGAAATTTATGTTAATAAATAAGACTTATACAAAGGCATCAAAAAAATATATCGTCACCTCTCATACTATCGCTATGAAAATTTAACATATGCAAAAATAATTACAGTTTTACTATATTTTAAACATTTATGTGTTAAAATATACAAAAACACATAATATATGGTTCAAACTGTCGAATGGCAATGATAACATAAGCAAAAAACGTATCAAACGGCAAGAAGCATCCTTCAATACCATGAAAAAACATAGATGAAAGCGTATCAGACCGTTAATTCATTATATTTTTTTCAGGAAAAGGACAACATAAGAAAAAAAATATTAAATTTGCAGATGGGCAAGGTTGTATGAATTATTCAACACCGCCAGCTACATGACGGCACGGTCGCAGTAATTAATTGAACCTGATGACGGCACGCAACATACCAACCGCCGCCCAGCCGTCCGCGACATGGCCGGAGGAACCCCCCTAACCATTGCCGGCATCAGTTAAATCGATATTATTAAATACATACAGATTAATGACAAAGACTGAAGAAATGCCCATTACATCAATAGCCAAGATGTTGGAACAAGTCAACGTAAGCCACATTGACAACGACCTGCTGATGTTTGACAACCTGGACGACATACCCATACCTGACAGGGCGTGCCGCACGGACAACATAATAATAGGCCTCGGCCTTCAGGGAAGCTCCGTCTGCATTGCCAACACCATAGAGCACACGGTTGACGAAGACTGCGCCATAATAATACCGCACGGACAGGTGATAGACAAATACCAGCCACGCACAGGCGCAAAAGGCATTTGCATAATGATGTCGCGCGGATTCTTCAACGAACTCATGAAAGACATACACGACATGTCGATGCTCATCATCTTCTCGCGTAGCCACCCTGTATTCAAGCTCGAAGAGGACGAAAGGCGGCACGTGGTTAACTATTTCAACCTGATAAAAGAAAAGGTGGACGACGAGGGCAACATGTTCCGCAAGGATGTCGCACGCCACCTGATTGCCGCCATGATTTGCGAACTCGGCAACGCCATAAACCGCATACTGGCAGGCAAGGAGAACATAAGGCATACGCGCGGCGAGTCGATTTTTACCGACTTCATCCGCCTTGTCGGGGATAATTACAAGCGTGAAAGGCGCGTAAGCTGGTACAGCGAGCAGATGTGCATATCGCCGAAATACCTTTCAGAGACTGTGAAGAACATCAGCGGACGGGCGCCAAACGAGTGGATTGACAACTATGTCACGCTGGAGCTGCGCTCGCTGCTGCGCAACACGACGAAGAGCGTGAAGGAAATAGCCAACGAGATGAATTTCCAGAACCAGTCGTTCCTCGGCAAATACTTCAAGGAACACGTGGGCATTTCGCCCGTAGCATATCGTAAAAACCCAGCGAACGCCTGACGCCGCTGGGTTATTTTTTTAATTATCCGATAAATAATACCGCCGTTACAGCCGTCCCTGCTCCTTCAGCAGGTCGACGGTGGCAAGCAGTTCGTCGTACCACGCCTGCCCGAAGCGGCGCACGAGCGGCTCTTTCAGGAACTCGTAGACGTGCAGGCCGAGGGCCTCGCACGCGGTTTTTGCCTTAAAAACCGCCCGAAAATCGGATTTTCTCCACCGCCGACTTTATAAAAGCGTCAAGTCAAATCAATATGTCACGACAACCGTTGGTATTAAGTCAAAATGATAATTTTCTGATAAATCGCAATGCGTATACACGAAAGTATGTTAATTTACAACAACAAATAGGGCTATTCTATACAATGTATTGAATTTTTTACTATAATTGCGCAAGTGGATTAATTTTAATATCATGAGAAAGAATCTTTTTAAGGCGTTCATTCGCCATTCCGAGTGTTGCCAATGCGGCTAATAATATGATTGTGAAGAGTCCTTTGACGGAAATAAACATGCAAGCTCCGGAAAATGATATTCCCGACTTTAAAACAGAAGTAACGTATAGTAGGAATCCTGATGGAAGTTACGTGGCGATAGTAACTACAGTCGTCACATTAAACGGTAAAGTTATAGCTCAATACATGGAGTTTGTAGTCTCGCACCACGACCTAAATCAAATTCATAACATTAAAGCCATGAAATTTATAACATTAATAATGTTCTCATTAATATCCCTTTCGGCTTATTCCCAACCGAAAGGGATAAAATGTATTTATTCGACTAACATGCCCGTTACAAACGAGCTTTATGAGATTGAAAATCCCTTTGCAAGGGATATTATGATAAAAGCAGTGAAAGAGGATAAAAAAGTTTATTCTCTTACGGGTGTGGACGGTAAATTCCTGTGTGTGAAAGAGCCTGAGACACACGAGACCATGCCATTGACGATGGACAAACTGCAAATATATGTGGATTTTAACGACAATGTAGAAGTTTCACAAGTAAAATATGCTAATAAGTTGTACCTGATAAAAAATACTCTTGAGAAATACGAGTGGGATATTTCAGATTCAACAAAGCAAATATCGGGTTACAATTGTTATAAGGCAAAACTTAAAGGAAAACCTGGCGTAACGGCATGGTTTACGCCCGATGTGCCTTTCGGCTGCGCCCCATACGGTTATTACGGCCTGCCGGGGTTGGTGGTGCACATGGAAATACCCATGTTCAACCTCGATCTTGAAAGCATAACCGAGGTCGACGGCGTGCAGCTAAATCCCCCGACCGAGGGGAAACCTACCACGGAGAAAGGCCTTACGAAAGATGCTAATAAGGCACTTGAGGAGTTAATGAATAAGGCCGACAAGGTAACCAAGATAGAATAGCCACGGCATAGTATGTGAAACGCTCCGCCCATGATCCGCACAACCATTAAACGACTGCTGCTGACGCTTGCCGCCAGCGGCTGTTTCGCCGTTTCTGCCACTGCCCAGAGGGCCGCGGTGAGCGGGCGTGTGACCGATGCCGAGGGCACTCCGATAGTGTCGGCCACGGTCTTGGCATACGCCGACAGCCTGCTTACGCCGCCTATAAAGGGCTACGCCGTTACCGGCGGCGACGGTGGCTTCAGCCTTACTGTCGACGGCACGGCGTGGCTTCAGGTTAAAAGCCTCGGCTATGCCGACTGCGTTAGGCGCGTAGTGCCCGGCGAGAGCGGCGTAGACGTAAGGCTGGAGGCCGACGGCAAGACATTGGCCGAGCTTGTCGTGAAAGGCTCTTATGCGGGCGTCAAGGTGTCGGGCGACACCGTAAGGTTCGACACCGACCACTTCAAGACCGGCGCCGAAGATAACATAGCCGACGTGCTTAGGCGCTTGCCCGGCGTGGACGTAAGCGACGACGGCCACATAACCTACGAGGGCCGCGGCGTAAGCACGCTGCTCGTCGACGGGCGCGACGTGTTCGCCCGTGGCTCGGAGGGCACGGCCGTCAACAACATGTCGGCCGACATAATGACGGGGGCGGAGATACTGAAGAACTACGCCGGCTATGCCGTGGGCAACCGCTACGCCCGCGGCACGGGCACGGCGCTCAACATAAAAACGTCAGGCAAGCACCGGCTGACCGGCAACGCCGACGCCAACGGCGGACTGAAGGACAAATACCGCGGCAAGGGCGCCGCCATATACCTCGGGCGCTCTTCGTCGGCCACGGCCTTAGCCTCGGCCAACAACACGGGCGAGCCCGTCTTCACCGTAAGCGACTATCTTAACTACGTGGTGGGCATGGACAACCTGCTGGCCGGGGGCGGCGGAAAGTTCAGCCTGTCGGGCCCCGAGGCGATGATGGTCTACACGCCGGACAACGTAGACAAGAACCACGGAGCCACCGCTTCGGTAAGTTGCAACCGCAAAACCTCGGATAAGCTCACCGTAAAGGCCAACGCAATGGCCAGCACGTCGTCAACGCGCGAGCGCACGGCGTCGCTCGACACTTACTTCGCCGGCGGACTTGTAAACCGCCGCACGTATGAAGACAGCCGCCGCAACAACTTCGCCACAGGCTCGGCCGACGTGCGCTGGACGCCGTCGGGGCGCTTCGAGATGAACTCTTCGTCGAAGTTCACCTACACCGACTTCGCCGACGACCGCGACATCAGCAACAGCGGCGTGACCGAGTCGCGCCAGCTTGAGGGCACTGACTACGGCAACCGCCGCTTCGACCAGACCCTCTCCATGCGCTACGACACGGGGCACGGACTGCTAAAGGCCGGCGCGTCGCTCTCGCTATCGGGCAAGCGGCAGACCTTTTCGCTCACCGCCGACACGCTGCTCTTCGCCGGCATGGCCGCCGTCGGCGGCGACGGGCGGCTCTACGCCGGGCGCACGGCCTACGACCAGATTACCGTCAACCCCACCATAGGCTACACCCTGCGCCCTGCCGACGGCTACAACATAGAGCTTGGCGCAGCTTACCGCTACGACCGCAACCGCATAACATACATCGACGGACCAGCCCCGGCCGCAGACCATGCCGTTTATAACGAGTTCTCAGCAGCCGCCTTCGCAGCCAAGGACAACGGACTGCTGCGCTTCCGCGCCGGCTCCGCCTTCGTGGTCGGCTGCTATTCGCCGGGCGGAGGGCGCCGGGCGAGGACTTACCGCAAGGCCCTGCCGTCGTTAATGGTACAGTTGGCGTTCAGCCAGACGCATAGCCTTACGGTAGAGGCGACGGTGGACAACGAGACCGCCGGCATCGACGAGACCGCCGCACTGACCGTTGTAGAGGGATACGATGACATCCGTACGGCCTCACTCGTGGCCGACCCCGTGGCCATGAACAAGAACCTGAAACTGAGTTACAACCTGTTCGACCTGCGTTCGCAGACGTATATTACCGCCATGGCCTCTTACCGGCGCACAGACAACCTGCCCGTTCCCTGCATACAGCAGGACGGGCTGCTCGCCGTAACGGCCTATAAGGACGGCGGAAGGAAAGATAACGTTATGGCCGTGCTGCTCATGCAGAAGGGGTTGGTGATAGTTCCGGCCGATGCCAAGCTGAACATGTCTTACAGTTACGTCACCAACCCGTCGGTCGTAAACGGCGTGGAGAACACTACGAAGAACCGTCTGTTTTCGGCGGAGCTTACCTTGGTGTCGCGCGCGAAGGGCCGCTTCAACGGCGAAGTGTCGGCCGAATACCGCCGTAATGCCAACCGCATAGCCGCGGCAGGAATAAAGAGCCACGCCGCCGACTGGGGCATTAAGGGCGTGCTGCTCTACGCCTCGAAGGCGTTTAAGGGCCGCTGCTACGCAGGCTATCGCCGGGCAGACACGCCGATGCAGGCCAACTCGCTGTTAGACGTGGGCTTCAGCGCCGAATACCGAATAAAAAACATTGGCATAAAACTGTCGGGCGAGAACCTTCTCAACCTCGACCAATATACTTGGACAGATGTTTACACGTCGGCTTACTACTCGTCTGAGTCGACGTACAGCCGCGTGCCGGGCAACATAATGCTCGGGCTTACGGCACGTTTTTAGGCAAACGTGTTTGCTTGATTATTTCCCTTTGGTTCCCGTATGAATTGTTTACAGCCGTCCCTGCTCCTTCAGCAGGTCGACGGTAGCCAGCAGTTCGTCGTACCACGCCTGCCCGAAACGGCGCACGAGCGGCTCTTTCAGGAACTCGTAAACGTGCAGGCCTGTGGCCTCTCCCTTGGCACGGGCGGCCGCGCAGACGCTCCACCGATGGTAGTTCAGGCCTATGAGGCCGTTGCCCAGCCGCTTCTCGCGTATGGGATAGAGGGCGCAGCTTATGGGTTTGCAGAACTGTGTCTTGCCGTCACGGTAGGCTTTTTCGAGCAGACAGAGGCACACGCCGTTCTCATGACAGGTGAAAACACAGTCCTTACCGTCTACAATGCTCGTCACGAGCTCGCCCTCGGGGTCGTTATATGCCACGCCCTGGCGGTCGACAACGGCCTGCGCGCCGGCAGACATGCCTGGCCATACGGCGTCGAACGCGTCTTCCATGCCGGCAATCTCGTCGAGCGTGACGGGCGCGCCGGCGTCACCCTCCACACAGCATGCGCCCTTGCACGCGTCAAGGTCGCAGCAGAATTTCTCCGTTATAACGTCGGGCGACACGAGAACGTCGCCGACTTGGATTATCAGTTCATAGTTCATAATTCATGATTAATCTTTATCCGTGCCCTGTCCGGCCTCGCCGCCGGCAGCGGCAGGCGTACAAAGGTGGCCAAGTGTCACCACTTTACGGGCTCAACACCGTACTTCTCGAGATACTGGTTGGCAAGGCTGAAGTGGTGGTTGCCGAAGAAACCGCGGTGAGCCGACAGCGGCGACGGGTGAGCAGAGCGCAGTATGAGGTGGCGCGACTGGTCTATCAGCTGCGCCTTGCCTTGCGCATAGCTGCCCCAAAGTATGAACACGAGGTGGTCCTTGTCGGCAGACAGCACGCGGATAACGGCGTCGGTAAACTCCTCCCAGCCGTGGCGCTGGTGGCTTCCGGCGGCATGGGCGCGCACGGTCAGCGTGGCGTTGAGCAGCAGAACGCCCTGTTCAGCCCATCTGACAAGGCTTCCGCTTGCCGGCACAGGCGTGCCGAGGTCTGCCTGTATCTCCTTGAATATGTTGACAAGCGACGGCGGAAAGGGCACTCCGTCGTTCACTGAGAAGCACAAACCCTGTGCCTGTCCCGGCTCATGGTAGGGGTCCTGCCCTATTATCACAACCTTCACTTTGTCAAAAGGGCAAAGGTTGAAGGCGTTGAATATCAGCCGCCCGGGCGGATAACACGTGCCGCGGCGGTACTCGTCGCGCACGAATGCGGTCAGCGCGGCGAAGTAAGGCTTGTCAAACTCCGCCCCTATGTGCTGCTTCCAGCTCTCGTCTATCTTTACGTCCATAAGGTTCAAATATGTTCTTTTAATCCCTTGCAAGGATAAGTTGTCGTTCATGTAATGCCGTGGCGTCCTACCATTTCAGCTTACCATACGTCTCTTTGCACCACAGCTGCCACGAATTCAGCATGTTCTGCCATACCACGTAGGCACACGGGGCTATCGACGACAGCGGATTGAGGTACGTCAGCGCGAGCCATATGCCGACAATCGTATTCTTCTGTCCAAGCGCCTGGCCGCCGCAAACACTGTCGTCATACCTCCGGCCAATACTCTTGCCTATGGCGAAGAGTACGAATGTGACCACCAAGGGCACGAAGAGCAGCATCACCATGGTAAGTCCTGAAATGCGTGCGGTAAGTATGTCGTGCAGGGTTATGCCCATAACGATGGCCAGGTTGAAGCCCCACATGTAGAAGCCAAGGTTCTTCACCGACTGTATCTTGCCCGCAATCTTAGGCAGCCAGCGGCGTGTCGCCATGGCACAGCAGAACGGCAGCACAAGCACAATCGCCACACGTTCGAGTATTACCATGAACGACATGGCGAAACTGAAGTCTGCCTGCTTCTCGATAAGCGGAAAGAACAGGGGTATCACAATTGCCGTAACGCCGTTGTCGATAAGCGTGTAAAGGGTCATCGAGGCTATGCTGCCGCCCAGCTTCTCGGTTATCACGGCTGCGGCTGATGCCGTCGGGCACATGACACAGATGAAAGCGCCCTCGAGAATAATCTTAAGTTCATGGCTGCTTGCGCTTATTATGGCTATCACGAGCAAGCCAGCCATTGCTATACGTACTAACTGGAGCCAGAAGAACCATGCCCGGAAATGTAGGTCATGCAAACGTATTTTACAGAAAGTCACGTATAATATGGAGAAAATCAACAACGGCAGGATTTCCTCAAAATAAGGGCCTACAACCAAACCAACAGGCTGAAGCAGCGGAACTTCAGCAAACAAGAGGTAGACACACGCGCCAAAAGCCATGGCACAAAGCAACATCCATTTCTTTACGAACTTGATTATCTGCATTGCCGTAAACGTTTAATACCGCTGCAAAATTAATAATAAAGACGCTAAGGCGGAAGAGCGTGAAGCCTAAAAGTGTGAAAATAAGGTCATTTCAACCACATTTGCACCCGCAACCTACGGCATTACAACCCGAGGGATGCCGACGGACGCAGCACGACGGGCGACCTGTGTAGCATCATGCGCCATGCCAATATCGCCCATGCGATCACCTGCGACCTTTTGATTTCAGGTAGTCCATGAGGTACTGCGGCCTGTCCGTTTGCAATATAGTGGCTCCGAGATTGTCTATCAGGTATCCGTACCCCTTGTCGGGGTCTATCAGCGAGCTTTCGTCGTCGTGCCCTCCGGCCAGCGTGTCCCAAAGGGTGTCGTACCAGATGCGCGCCCTTCCGGCCATAAGTTCCTTCACTTCATAGGGCAAGGGGTTGGCATCGCTGCTGAAGGTGAACTCGACTGCCACAGGCTTAAGCATGCGGAGATACTGGCGCAGGTTTTCCATTGCTTCAGGCTGGTCAAGGTTCACCACCGGCATGAATAACACTTCATCGAGATACTTGCCGTATTTCTCCTTCACCTGCTTGGCCGGCACATTGCTTTTCATTATCACATATTCCGTCATACCCGTCTTTTCAAGCAGCTTGTACACCTGGTCGAAGTAATTGAAAGCCTTGTCAAGGTTAAGCATAACCCTGCCCTTGGCCGCCAACAGAGCCTCCTCGAGCGTGGGCACCCTGTATCTTGTCTTGACGTGGCAGCCGTTGCGCAGGTGCAGCTTGCGTATTTCCGAAAGTTTAAGGTCTTTCACATTGCCGGTGCCGGTCGTGGTGCGGTCCACCTTCTCGTCGTGCATTAGGATAAGATGCCCGTCCTTTGTGCGGGCAACGTCAACCTCGATAATGTCAACGCCCATGCGTATGGCGTTCTCTATTGCTTCCAAAGAGTTCTCGCAGGCATAGCGCCAGTCGCCACGGTGCGATACTACCAGCACTTCGCCGCTGTCCCGGTCGAGCAGCTTCTCACGTATTCCTTCAGCACGGGTCTGGGCCATGACACCGCCGGAGACTGCAAACAGGGAACAGCAAAACAAAAGAAAGACCCTTATTTTCATACGCGTAACTTATCTTATATACTTAAATAAACCCTTAACCACGCGTGTACCGTGGTGTACACGGCCACCGTTAAAAACAAAATACCGGGGAAACGCGGACTCACCTGTCAAAGCGAGTTGTCCTGTCCGTGTTTCTCCGGTATGGCCTCATGCTACCGCCGCCCGCTTGCCGGACTGCGTACAATCTGTCAAAACGCCACGCACCGGCATGAAGGACGGCGCGTCGGGGCGGCTTACTTGCCAAGAAGCATCTCTATCTCGGCGTCGAGGTCGGCTATCTGCGCATCGCGCTTGTCAAGCGTGTTGTCACGGTTGACAAGGAAGAAGGTAGGTATAGACCGGACGTTATAGAGCGTAAGGTACTGTGACTGGACTCCGTCGGCGTCGCGGACACTTATCCACGGCAGGGCGGCTGTCTGCGTCTTCCAGAAGTGTTCGTCAGGGTCGAGTGCCACCTGGTAAATCTCGAATCCGCGCGCGTGGTACTTATTGTAAATCTCGCGCAGCTGCATTATGCGCTTGGTGGAGCCTTCTGCGCCGAACACATGGAAGTCAAGCATGACCACCTTGCCCTTAAGGTCGGTCAGCTTGCGGGTCACTCCGTTGTTGTCGGGCAGTGCTATGTCTATCAGGTTGGTGACGTTTATCTTGCTTGCGTCAAGCTGTGCGGCCACGCGGTTGTTGCGCACGATACGTATGTTGCGCATGCCCTCGATGGCTATGTTGTGCAAGTTCTTGCCACGCAGCGAGCCTGGGTGGTACGTGTCCCAGCTTGTGGCCACTGCGGCGAAGGCCTTTATGTCGTCCTCGCTCTCGCGCGGATTGAATATAAGGCGGTTGCCGAGGGTCTGGAACAGGGCGAAGTAAGACGAGGCACGCATCGGCGCCTTGTAGATGTAGTTCATCTTAAGGTCCTGCTTGTAGGCCTCAATCATGCGGGTGACGCTGTCGCGCACCATGTCGACGCCGAGCATGGGGTTGCGCTCTACGGCTATGACGCGGTTAAGCAGGCCTATCTGCTTCAAGGCAAGCTCCTTGATGGTGGCACACTCGGCCGAACCTTCAACGGTGTAGCCTGTCGACATAGCCGGGTAAGCGGCCTTTACGGTCACCGTCTCGGTAGAGTCGACGCTGAGGTTGATTATCTGCCCGGCTATGCGCAGGCGGTAGAACTCGGGAGCCTCGGGCGACTTCTCGCTGAAGCTGAACGTGCCGTCGTCGCCGAGCTTGACAGAGTCGACAGCCACGGGGCCGTCAAGGCTCATGTTCTCGAAATAAAGCACCGAGTCCTTAGCCTCGGTTATGGCTCCTTCGACACGGAATTTCTTGTTGTCGCACGAGCCGAGCGCCACTGCCATAAGGGCGCACGCGGCCATCGCGCAGATGTTGGATAATGTATGTTTCATCGTCATATAAGTTTTGCAAGTTGGAATCCGGCCATCACGGCGAGCAGCCCCAGGGCCACGCTGGCGCCGACATAGAGGGCCGGCATGAGCGCCTCGCCGCCGCGGGCGAGGGTCAGCGTCTCGTTCATGAACGTGCTGAAGGTGGTGAATCCGCCGCAGAAGCCCACAGTAAGCAGCAACTTCAGGTCGGCACCTACGGGCGCCCCGTCGCCGTCGGCAAGTCCGTAGACCAGCCCTATGACAAGGCAGCCAAGCACATTGGCCGTCATCGTGCCGAAAGGAAAAGTGGAAAGCAACGTGCCCTGCACGCCCTTTGACACAAGATAGCGCGCCACGCTGCCCACGGCTCCACCCAAAGCTACGAGTAAGACATTCTTCAACATAGGTGCAAAGTTAATATATTAAATTCTATTTCGGGCAACGGTGGCCGGAAAAACAAAACTTATTATCCCTTTTACGGCAAATACCGCCACCCTATCTTACTATGCGTTTCTCGCTGCCTACGATATATACTCCCTTGACAAGGCCGTCGGCCCAACTGCCAGGAGCAACGTTGCGCTTGACGCAAACACCCTGGAGCGTAAACACGTCAACACTGGTTGCAGCCGGCTTGCCTACGGACACGCCGCCTATCGACGCCGCACCGTCGTCATACCAGCTTAGGTCTTCCTCGTAATCGTCGGCTTCTTCCCTTATGTCCTTAAAAGCGTTCCAGCCGTCTGCATTGCGGTATGCCTCGACAGAACCTTTTGGGACATAAAGGATTACGTTATCAGTCAATATGCTGTTGAACGTTTCTTGCGGTACGCCTTCACTGTAAGGAGTGTCGTGTCCGCATGCAGGAGGAACAACCGGAAGGCAATGAAGCTCCTCAAGCCAATAACAGCCGTTGAGTGCCTCGCAGCCTACATACTCCACGCCAGTCGGGATTGTCAGCGTCTTGAATATGCCCGAAATGCTCCACCACTGGATACGCTTAAGGGCTTTAGGCAGGTGTACGTGTTCGAGTTCTAGGCAGTTGGCAAATAACGAGTCGTCAACTTCCTCGATATCATCAGGCAAATACAGCTGTTTAAGATACTCGTTGTTATAGAAACAGCCCGAACCTACATACTTCAGGCTCTTGGGCAGGGTTATCTTCTCTATGCGCGAGAAGCAGAAAGCATCCTGGCCAAGGGAGTCGAGCCCCTCGCTGAACACCACCTCGCAGCCGCGGCCCAATGCGTCATCGCCGTAGAAGGTGTCTTTCTTCACCGACTTGAGCGTTGACGGCATGACGAGTTTTCCGCCGAATCCCAGGCCACGGAACAGGCCTACGGGGAAGGAATTGTCCTCATAGCAGGTCAAATTATACGTATACCATCCTGTCGACGGCAGCTCAACCACCGTATCACAACGCTGGAAAGTTGCGCCGGTAAGGTCGAGTTCTTCGATATACCGTTCAGACAAGAGCTTGTACAACTCGACACAGTCGTTAGGCAAGTCGAGCTTACCGGTTATCTTCAACCTGGTTACGTCACCGGGCACACAGTCAGCAGTGAATGTTCCCGGCTCTGCAACATTAACATCATAAACTTCGGAGTCTTGTCCGAAAGCCGTCATAGCCGTAAACAGAAGTGCGGCAACGGAAAGAAAAAACTTATTCGCCATACTAAATAAATTTCATGAATTGATAAACTCAGGTACATGATACCACCGGCAAAATTATAAAAAAATACAGACTTAAAACACATAGAGAATGAAAAACGCTGAAAATGGACAAATAACCCTTAAGTACCTACCACAAGTCTTGCTGCCAACAGGAACCGTGGTGCCTGCAAAAGGCAACATATTGCCTTGCGAAAGGTAACCTTTTGCAAGGCGTTTTGCCGCCTTTTACAACGCAAAAGACGGCAGTTTGAAACTGAAAGGACAAGACATCATTTTGCTTACGGTACAGCCGCGAAAGCCGAAACAGAACGACAGACCGTAAGCGGAAGCTCCAACCGGCTTACAGTTTTCACTGCAACATGCCATACCGCTAAGTTTGCGGCATGACAGCGGGCGCGGCCGTCCAGTGCAAACCCGTACGGGCGAAAAGCTAAAAAAAAGAAAATTAATGCAGTTTTAATGCCAAACCGTCTTTAATTAGTTAAAAATCAACTATCTTTGCCCTGATTTTTTTGATGTAAAAAAGATATTTTTGATTTTTTAGATGAACGTAATTACGAAAACAGTTTCATTGCCTGATGGAAGAACCATCAGCATTGAAACCGGGAAAGTGGCAAAACAGGCTGACGGCTCCTGCGTGCTCCGCATGGGCAACACGGTATTGCTCGCCACCGTTTGTGCCGCAAAAGATGCAGTTCCCGGAACAGATTTCATGCCTTTGCAGGTTGAGTACAGAGAACAATACGCCGCCGCAGGACGTTTCCCCGGCGGATTCACAAAGCGCGAAGGCAAGGCAAGCGACAACGAAATCCTTACATGCCGTCTGGTAGACCGCGCATTGCGCCCCCTTTTCCCGGCTGACTACCACGCCGAGGTTTATGTCAACGTCATTCTTTTCTCGGCCGACGGCGTAGACCAGCCCGACGCTCTCGCAGGCTTCGCGGCTTCGTGCGCACTGGCATGTTCAGACATACCGTTTGAATGCCCGATATCAGAGGTACGCGTAGCCCGCATCAACGGCGAGTACGTTGTAGACCCGACATTCGAACAGATGAAGAACGCCGACATGGACATCATGGTTGGTGCTTCAAAAGACAACATCATGATGGTGGAAGGCGAGATGAACGAAGTATCCGAGCAAGACCTGCTCCAGGCCCTCAAGGTGGCCCAGGATGCCATCCGCCCGATGTGCCTGCTCCAGGAGGAGCTTGCAAAGGAACTCGGCACCGACGTGAAGCGCGAATACTGCCACGAGGTGAACGACGAGGAACTGCGCGAGCAACTGCGTAAGGAGACTTACGACAAGTGCTACGCCATAGCACAGGCAGGCGACCACGACAAGAAGGCACGCGAAGAGGCTTTCGACAAGATAAAGACTGAATTTGCAGAGGCTTACGCCGCAGCGCACGCCGAACTCAGCGAGGACGAGCTGGAGGAGAAGGGCGCGCTGATAGACCGCTACTACCACGACGTGGAGCGCGACGCCATGCGCCGCTGCATCCTGGACGAGGGCAAGCGCCTCGACGGCCGCAAGACCGACGAGATACGCCCGATATGGTGCGAGGTAAGCCCACTGCCAATGCCCCACGGAAGCTCTATCTTCACACGCGGCGAGACACAGAGCCTTACCACATGTACGCTCGGAACGAAGCTCGACGAGAAGCTCGTCGACGATGTGCTCGACCGCTCATACCAGCGCTTCCTGCTCCACTACAACTTCCCGCCGTTCAGCACGGGCGAGGCTAAGGCGCAGCGTGGCGTAGGCCGCCGCGAGATAGGCCACGGCCACCTGGCATGGCGCGCGCTGAAGGGACAGATACCCGAGGAGTTCCCCTACACGGTACGCCTTGTATCGCAGATACTCGAGAGCAACGGTTCGTCGTCAATGGCTACGGTATGTGCCGGAACACTGGCCCTGCTCGACGCCGGCGTGCCCATGAAGAAGCCCGTAAGCGGCATCGCAATGGGCCTGATCAAGAACCCGGGCGAAGAGAAATACGCAGTGCTTAGCGACATTCTCGGCGACGAGGACCACCTGGGCGACATGGACTTCAAGACCACCGGAACAAAAGACGGACTCACGGCAACGCAGATGGACATCAAGTGCGACGGCCTCAGCTTCGAGATTCTCGAGAAGGCGCTCATGCAGGCAAAGGCCGGCCGCGACTACATACTGGGCAAGCTGAACGAAACTATTTCAGAGCCGCGTGCCGAACTGAAACCGCAGGTTCCGCGCATCGAGGCATTCGAGATACCGAAGGAATTCATCGGCGCCGTAATAGGCCCGGGCGGAAAGATCATCCAGCAGATGCAGGAAGAGTCTGGAGCCACAATCACCATCGACGAAGTCGACGGCGTAGGCAAGGTACAGGTAAGCGCGCCCAACAAGGACAGCATACAGAAGGCCATTGCTAAAATCAAGGCAATCGTTGCAATACCCGAAGTTGGCGAGGTTTACGAGGGTACAATCCGCTCGATAATGCCTTACGGCTGCTTCGTCGAGATACTGCCGGGCAAGGACGGACTGCTCCACATCTCGGAGATAGACTGGAAGCGCCTCGAAACCGTAGAGGAAGCCGGTCTGCACGAGGGCGACAAGATAAACGTGAAGCTGATGGAAATAGACCCGAAGACGGGCAAGTACAAACTGTCGCACAGGGTTCTTATCCCGAAACCGGACGACTACGTTGAGCGCGAGCGCCGCCCGAGAGGCGAACGCCGCCAGCGCCCCGAGCGCCCGAACCGTGAGCAGCGCCGCTTCGAGCACCGCCCGAGCCGCGAGGAATATCACGACCCGCTGGCACCGAAGGAGCCAAAAGACTTCAACGACAGTCTTGACCACGACAATTTCTAAATGACATAATCTTGAAAACGAACGATGGCGACAAAGTAATTTTGCCGCCATCGTTTTTTTACTGCAAAAACCTTCATTACCACAAACCTTAAGGCCGGCACCTATAACCGGGCAAGCAAGAACAGCTGGCATTGCAGGAAAAATCCGGCAGCAGCATCGCGGCACAGCTACTGCGCGCACACTTGCACTACAGCCATACAAGCGGCAGTCCTTGAAAAAACGAACGATGGCGGCAATTGTATTTGCCGCCATCGTCTGTTATTATTTATTGAGGGTGTGTCGTAATGCACGATGCACCTTCTTTTTTTCGTTAGCCATAAAAATCGGTTCATGTTCTTTAAGCTGCGATATTTTTGGGAATTCTCTGATTTATGTGTCCCCAACATCTGAATATGGCGATGGCAAGCCCATAAAGCAGTTCAGTCAGCCAGCCAATACCTCCTTTTTCCATCTTGGCACACATCTTTTTTATATTGAAGGCAATGGCAAAGAAGGAAAAGTCCATGAAGGCCTTGTCCTTCCCAAAATGGCGGAAACGCTTGTAGTTCATATTGTTTTTCATTTGTCCGAACACGGCTTCCGGTTCTATGCATCGCTGTCCCCTGTGTTTCAGACCTTCCCCGGAGCAGAGCAGCCCTTTGGCTTTTTGTCTGTATCTCCTGAGCCTGTGGTTCAGTTCAATCGTCCTGTCCCCCTTTGCTTTAAAGCATCGGCATCTTAGCGGGCAGCCCTCACATCTGACGGCTCTGTACCTGGCATTCTCGCTGACATATCCGGATGCGGTTTTCACGCGTTTGGTCCCTATCCTCCGCATCTTTTGTCCCATGGGGCAGACGCAGAAGTCATGCCCTTCATTGTAGTAGAAGTTTTCTGCCTTGAACGGGTCCGGATTGAATCTCGGCCGCTGTTCCATGTGAAA
>DGYMR06203__coassemble_594_pt1 | contig 56304 bp, 48 predicted proteins | sample DGYMR06203__metabat2_low_PE_044 | metagenome-assembled genome bin DGYMR06203
ACTTTTACAAACATTTTCAGTTTAGCTCTTCAGGCGACAAGGTGTTCATTAGCTGTGAGAAACTTACCTGGCCGATGGAGTATGAGCCTGAAGATTATAAGGACAATACCAGCCTTAATCCATTCTGCGACGGATTTTACGACACAGACAATCCATTCATGGCAGCGTTCGACCGCCATACAGGCAAGCTGATTTCATGTTTCGCACAGTTGGATACATGTGCAAGGGCAAGTCGCACAGGTTATTACTTCGTTTCTCCAGTATCAGAAGTCGAAAGCGGTGAGCTGGCTTATTCAGACGGTTATTCGGGTACAGTTTACGTTGCAGACACGACAAACTTTACTCATGCCAAGGCATGTTATAAGGCCTTTGAGATTGATTTTGAAAATATGCCTGAACTTGACAGTACAAAGTTCTATACCTATGAATATGTTAAACCATACCAGGCAAAAGTATTTTACAGGACGGTGAAAGACATAAGGCTAACAGCTGACAATGTTTATTGTCTTGTGAAATATAACAACAGATGGAACTCAAGCACTGATTCAGATAATTACACCTTTGTCGAGATTGATAGAAAAAGCGGAAAGGCGATGGAGTTTGCTTATCCAAAACACTCAGACTGCAAAGTTTTCAGTCGTGGACTATCTGTAAAAGGAGGAAGAGTTTATCCGTTTGAGGTACTAAAGAAGAGCAGTAAAGTATGGCTTCGTGTTTATGATAAATAATATTATGCTGGGTATGAATAAGTATCATGCTTAAATTTGTGGTATTAATTATAATGCATGCTTTTCATGAATAGGATTATGGGCCGTGGCGACCGTGAGGCCGTCACGGTTTTTTGTCTATTCGAATCGCCCGATTGGGGTTAATGGGAAATGTTTTTATATGTGTCAAGCCGTCAGGCGTAGCATGGGAATTATCAATGACAGGACGGGTTGGCGTCCAATTTGACGCCAACGATGTAAGGAAAAACGAAAAGGCGTGGACGTTTGACGCTCCAGGAAGGGCGGCGCCCGCCGCGGTTACGTACTTTTATAAGAAAAACGGCGGAAATTGGAGGTTTTAGTTAAAGTATTGACAGATAACGAGTTAAGGCCTTCGGGATGGGATTCTGTGCGTGAATGGAATGCAAAATGTGGCGTTTTGTGCTGCAAAAGGCATGCTTTTGGCACGCAAAAGGCATGGTTTCAGCCATTAAAACAGTTGATTTTGGCACTGAAAACAAGCGGTTTTGTATTGGTTTCAGGGTGTGAATGCAAACGAGTGTTAACAGAACGGTATTGCAGACCATCGGCGTTTAACATACGTTAGATGTTGATTTTCTATTTTGAAGAAATCATTTGTCAAGAAATTTTACCCGCACAATGCATCCCTGCCATAAAAGTAAATCATAATTTACGTTGTATCCAGAAATATGAAAATAGTTGAAGAAAAACAGAGTTGGAAAAATGAAAAAATGAAAAGTGAGAAGTGGAACAAAAAGAAAGCAGGTTACCTTCGGATGCGGAAGGTGACCTGCCTATAAATAAGTAACAAATGTTTCTGGATGTATGCAAGAGCTGTTGCCCCAAGGTGTGCATTTACCTATTTGAGCAGCTGCGGCAGGAACGACGACACAATAAGTATCAGCAGGCCCACCACAAGCACGGTTATGGTTTTACTTGAGCAACCCTTCCATTCTTTAAGGATAATGCCCCACACGTTGCTGAACGTTACATTAAGAGCCATCAATATGCACCAAGAGAACGTGAGCAGCACGGCAGAGTCAGTAAGGAAGCCCTTGCCAAGGCTCAGGCCAAAGAACTGGCTGTACCAAAGGAGACCGGCCAGGGCGCAGAACACAATGTTGTTAAGATAAAGGCTTGTCTGCCTGTAGTCGCCCCAGGTATGGTTCTTGCCGTTCTGGTAGAAGCAATAAACGGCGTTGGTCAGAAAGCCGCCGAGCGTAACGAGGAACGTTGCGGGCAATGTGCGGAACATCGGGTCAGTAGCATCACCGAAGTTGAGATTCTCGCCGAAACCAAGGCCTATGCTGAAACATGCACTCATGAATCCGGCAAGCAAGGCCACGATTATGCCTTTCGTGAAGTTGAAGTCCTTGACGGCCTTCTTCTTCTCTTCCTCGCTGAGCGACTGCGACTTCATGTTGCCGGCTACGCCGATAACGCCGATGCCAAGCAGCGTAACCACCACGCCGACGATGACAGGCATGGTAAGGTCTTGCGTATTGCCTGTGAATATTGGCGTAAGTATTGTACCAAGTCCGGCGCACGTTCCGAGCGATATGCTCTGGCCGAGGGCCACGCCAAGGTAACGCATCGACAAGCCGAACGTAAGTCCGCCTATGCCCCATAGTATTCCGAAGAATATTGTCCACATGGCAGCAACGGGATCAGCCGCATACACTTCCATAAGGCTGTGTCCGGCCGGTACTGCAAGCAGGGCGCCGAGCAAGGGGAAAGCTATCCAGGCGAAAACACCCTGCACGAGCCAATACGACTCCCAGCTCCACTCCTTTATCTTATTGATTGGCACATAGCAGCTAGACTGGCAGAATGCGCCAATGGCAATGATTATCAGTCCTATTAATATTTCCATGATTTAAACCGTACAAAAAAATTAACGCCAGGACATGCAGACCGAATCAGCCCTTGCAATGTCCTGACGTTATACTTACAACATTCTATCGTTTTGAAGTCACGTCCTTTTCATACTGCTCAACGTCGGCAATGAAGTCATGGCCTACGGGCACGTTGTTGCGGAGGCAGAACTCGTCGTAAACAGCGTTCCACGGCAGCGCCTTCTCCTCCTCGAGCAGAGCCAGACGCTCGAAGCCCTTGCCTTCAGCCTCATACTTGCGCAGAGTGTCGATGGGCTCGAGCAGTGCGCGCAGCATGCACTTCTGTGCGGCACGGCTGCCGACAACGTATGCACCGATGCGGTTGATTGAAGCGTCGAAATAGTCGAGACCATAGTGTACACGGTCGAGGGCGCCGGCACGTACAATCTCCTGGAACAGGTCGAGCGTCGGGTCGTCCATGATGGTAACGTGGTCAGAATCCCAACGGATAGGACGGCTTACGTGCAGCATCAGTTCAGGCACGTACAGCAGCATGGCCGAAACCTTGTCGGCAACGCTCTCTGTCGGGTGGAAGTGGCCTGTGTCGAGGGTTATCATCTTGTTGTTCTGTGCTGCGTATGCAGTATAGAAGTCGTTCGAGCCAACCGTATAACTTTCAAGACCGATGCCGAACACCTTGCTCTCTATGCAGTCTTTCATGTTGTCGTACTTCGTGGCGAATATCTCGTCGAGCGAAGCCTTAAGCAGCTCGCGGTATTTCAGCTTGCAGACAGTCATGTCCTTGCTTCCGTCGTGCACCCACAGGTTCATTATACAGGGATCGCCCTGCGCCTTGCCCATGACTTCAGATATCTCGCGGCAACGCTTAGTATGCTCGATCCAGAACTTGCGTATGCCCTCGTCGGGGTTGGCAAGCGACAGGTTGCCGCTCTTGGGGTGTGAGAACGATGTTGAGTTGAAGTCGAGCTTCATGTTGTTCTCCTTAGCCCAGTCTATCCAGCTCTGGAAGTATTCAGGCGTAACCTCGTTGCGGTCAACGGCCTTACCCTTGAAGTCGCCGTAAATCTCGTGCAGATTGAGACGGTGCGTACCGGGTATGAGGCTCTTAGCCTTGACAATGTCCATGCGCACCTCGTCAATGTTGCGCGCCCGTCCGGGATAGTTGCCCGTAGTGGCTATGCCGCCGCTCAGTTCGCCTGATATATTCTCAAATCCTATCACGTCGTCAGTCTGCCAGCAGTGCAGGCTGAGATGGAAGTCTTGCATCTGTGCGATCACCTTTTCAGTATCTACACCTATTTCCGAATAACGTTCTTTGGCTATCTCGTAAGCCTTTCTTACTAATTCTTCTTTCATACTAATATTTATGTTTATGGCGGCACAAGGCTTCAAATCCGGATCAGGCGTAAACCACACGCATCTACCTTATCGATAAGCCAGAATACCGTCTATGTTTATATTTTACCTTGTTAAACTCTCGAATTTAGCGTATGCCTTGTCCCACATTTCCTTGTCCTGCGGGTCAAAGCGTTTCATTGTTATGCTGTCGGCAATTATGCGGCGCATGTCGAAGATGCCGCCAACCGCTCCGGCGGCTTTGGCCTGAAGCATTATATTGCCCAAGGCAGTGCATTCCTGCGGACCGGCCAACACGGTCAGTCCCGTAGCGTTGGCTGTAAACTGGTTGAGGTAAGCGTTGAGCGAGCCACCTCCGATTATGTGCAGCGTGTCAATCGGGAACGAAGCCATCTCCTTCAGATAGCCTGCCACCTGCCTGTATCTCAGGGCAAGGCTCTCGAAGATGCAGCGGCATGTCTCGGCATAGCCTTCGGGCACATGCTGTCCGGTCTTTGCGCAATAGTCCTTTATGGCCTGCTGCATGTTGGCCGGATTGGCAAACATCTCGTCGTCGGGGTTGATGATGCTCTGGAAAGGCTCCACCTTCATGGCCTCGCCAAGCAGCGTGCCGTAGTCGGCAGGCGCGTCGTCGCCCCATTCCTTGCGGCAGCGCTCAAGCAACCACATTCCGCAGATGTTTTTCAGGAAACGCGTCGTGCCCTCTACACCACCCTCGTTGGTGAAGTTACGCTCATAGCTAAGTTCGTTGATTATAGGCTCCTTGGTCTCAATGCCCATAAGGCTCCACGTGCCGCTGCTAAGATATGCAAAATGCTCGTCCTTTGCGGGCACGGCGGCTACGGCGCTTGCCGTGTCGTGGCCGGCAACGGCAATCACGGGCACCGCTCCCAGCCCTGTCATCTTCTGCACCTCTTCCGTCAGCACGCCTATCTTGTGTCCGGGCATGACCATCTCGCCGAACATGCCGCGGTCAAGGCCGAGGCTGTCGAGCAGACGGGTGTCGAGGTCTTTGGTTACCGGATTGAGCAACTGACTCGTCGACGCGATGGTATATTCGCAAACGGCATTGCCGGTAAGCATCCAGCTCAACGCATCAGGCAGGAAGAGTATCTTACGCGCGTTCTTCAGTGCAGAGTTGCCGTCGCGTTTCATTGCATACAGCTGGAACAGCGAGTTGAAGTTCATAAACTGTATGCCTGTGGCCTGATACACCTCTTCCTTAGAGACGGCATTGGCGAAATACTCATCCATTGCACCGAACGTGTACGGGTCGCGGTAGGCCACGGGATTGCGCAACAAGGCGCCGTCATCGCCTACGAACACGAAGTCAACGCCCCAGGTGTCAATACCGATGCTTTCTATTTCAAGTCCGCGGCGCGCCACAAGCTTAAGCCCTTTTATTATCTCGAAGTACAGGGCGTAGATGTCCCAGTAGAAGTGTCCGCCGGTTTCGATCAGGTTGTTGGGGAACCTCGTAAGTTCTTCAAGCTTGACCTTTCCGTCTTTTATGAAGCCGGCTATCGTCCTGCCGCTTGTCGCTCCAAGGTCGACAGCGAAAAAACATTGTGATTTGTCCATGTAGTTTATGTTTTTACGTATTAAATTGCAATGGTACAAAGATATTTATTTTTTCGCGAAAACATGTAATATTATTTGATTTTTAAACAAAAAGAATTGAGAACAAACAATATTGCCGGCCAATAACGGCCCCGTTTGCCCGATATAAGCATTTTTTCACTTTTGCCGCAACCGAAAACGGAAATTAATCACTAATTTTGCAAACTGGATATTACACTAATCTTAACAAACAAACTAATGTCAACATTAACAATTATTATCGTGACGGTATTCATAATAGGATACCTGTGCATCGCCTTGGAAACATTTACAAAAGTAAACAAGGCTGCTGTTGCCCTGCTCATGTTTGTGGCATGCTGGACTCTCTACATGTTCGACCCGGCCAACTTCGAAGGGATATCCCCCGAAGGCATAGCCGCAGCTGCCAGCTCTGCCATTGAAGGCCATCTCGGCAGTACTGCCACCACCCTGTTCTTCCTGATGGGAGCAATGACCATAGTCGAGGTGGTAGACCAGAACGGCGGTTTCAACTTCGTGCGCGACATGATGAAGACAAAGAGCAAGAAAGCATTGCTGTGGCGCATCACAATCCTGACCTTCTTCCTTTCGGCAATTCTTGACAACATGACTACATCAATAGTCATGGTCATGATTCTAAGCAAGCTCATAAGAAGCCGCAAAGACCGCCTTATCTACGCATCGCTAATCATAATTGCAGCCAACTCGGGAGGCTCCTTCTCTCCGATTGGCGACGTCACTACCATAATGATTTGGAACAAGGGACTCATCACGGCTGCCGGAGTAATCAAGGAGCTCTTCATCCCTTCCATCATCTCGATTGCCATTCCGGCATACATACTGTCGTTCAAGCTGAAGGGCGAAATATCCGGCGGCACAGCTGTCACAAAAGCTTCCGTGTCTAACGACTTAACTGATAGCCAGCGCAAGGCGGTGTTCTGGATTGGCGTGGGCGGACTCATCTTCGTGCCTATCTTCAAGTCAATCACCCACCTGCCCCCGTTCGTAGGCATATTGCTCGTGCTGGGTGTGCTATGGACGTCGACCGAGATATTCTACCGCGACCTGCCCGAACACAGCGATAAAGGCGGAACCCAAAAGCGGATAACCAACATCCTTTCGCGCATCGACATGGGTACCATACTCTTCTTCCTCGGCATCCTCATGGCTGTTGCGTGCCTCCAGGAAATCGGCGTGCTTGCAGCCCTCGGCGAAGGCCTCAACACAACATTCAACGGCAACCATTACATAGTTACCGGACTTATCGGCGTATTGTCGAGCATTGTCGACAACGTACCGCTCGTTGCCGGTTGCATGGGCATGTACCCGATAGCCGAAGCCGGAGCCATGGCGCAAGACGGCATATTCTGGCAGCTCCTGGCTTACTGTGCCGGCGTGGGCGGTTCGATGCTCATCATCGGCTCTGCCGCCGGAGTTGTAGTCATGGGACTCGAGAAAATAACTTTCGGCTGGTACATGAAGAACATTACCTGGATTGCCTTCATCGGATACATTGCCGGAATCTTGGCATACTGGGTTGAAAAGTCGGTAATAGGACTATAAAATAAGTGAAGAGTGAAGAACGTTCTTCACTCTTCACTTTTCATTTAAAGCATCTCATCCTTGCCCTGTACTCGCTGGGCTTGCATCCTATCTTTGCCTTGAACTTGCTTGAGAAGTAGTCTGGCGAGTCGAAATTAAGCCTGTAAGCAATTTCCTTTATGCTCATGTCGGTTGTAGAGAGCAGTTCCTTGGCATGCTGCAGTTTGAGGTCTTGCTGGTAGAAAGCCGGAGACAGACCGGTGTATTCCTTGAACAACTTACGGAAATTGGAGTAGCTCGAGCCAAGCTCGGCAGCTATCTCCTGCACGGTTATCTTCTCTTCCACACCGTCGCGTATGCGCAGGCGTGCCTTGTTTATCATGTCTACGTATCCGCCCTTACGGCTAAGTTCCATCTTGCGCTCGAGCGAGTACATCAGGCCGAGCAGGTTGTTCACCACACCGGCCAGTATCTGCTGGCAGTGTACGGGCTCCTCCTTAGCCGTTGCTATGGCCAGTTTGTACAGATGCACTATGTCGTTGCTGAAACCAACGTGGTAAACGGGCTTCTCCAATGACAGGAAGTTATACTTCAGACGGTCGTCCATGTTACGGCCCTTATACCCTATCCAGTAACTTTTCCACGTATCCACATGCAGGGGGTGGTACGTATGCCATTCGCCGGGGAACAAAAGGAATATGTCACCGGCCTTAATGTGTACGTCCTTCACGTGTTCAGACGAGAACACGCCTTCGCCTTCGACAAGGTAAAGCATCTGATACTCGTCAAGGGTACGTCCGCGCTCGACGTCGAAATAATATCCGTCGCCATGTCCCTTGGTAGGATATTCCTCGTCAGGTCCTACCTCGTCATACCCTACCGTATTGACAACCAGCCCCCATTGGGCGTCGCGCTCTGTCGCTACCAAATATTTACTGTCTTGCATGTCTTTTCCTTGGATTATGAGGTTGTAGGTTCAAAATGGAGTATTGCGTTATTCAGCAGGCAAGCCCTGCGCAGTAAGGTTCAAATCTGATACTGCAGATGCTTCATCTCATGGCCGCCCCATGCGTTGTCGCCAACGTACCTGAAGCCCACCCTTTCATATAGCCGTTCGGCCTTGGGGTTGCCCTTGTCTACAAGCAGGCCTACGGCAGGCAGGTTCATCGCCCTTGCCTTGTCTACCGCCGCCTGGAGAAGGCGTGTGGCTATTCCCCGCCCGCGGCAGTCTTCACGTACGGCTATGCTGTCTATGTAAAGCTCGCCGGCCGAAGTCTCGTCTGCCATGCTGCCGAAGTCGCGCCCCAGGCTGTCCCGTGCGGCATTGACAAAAGCCTCGCGCAGCTCGTGCAGGCGTGCCCCGTCATACGATATGCACACGCCGCAGGGCTCACCGCCATCCTCGTCTACGGCTACAATGGCATTCAGGTAACTGTACTGCGACTTCTCCGACTGTACCAAAGAAGTCATCATACGCTCGAAATCGTCAAGCGTATGGTCAGGCCCCGCAAAATAGCGGCAGCAGTCATAGTTCATGGCCTGCATGATCAGTCTCGCTATCGACCGGGCCTGAGAATCCTTTGCAAGTTGTATTTCCATTGATTGTGATTCTATTAGACTAATCTGTTTTATGACGCAGTTGCCGGTTTCTTGTACTCAATTATTACCGGGTTAACAGCACCAGGCGCACCATAGCGGCATGCCGCCGGCTCTAAGGCCGTCATTTATCCTCCGTGCCTTCGGTGTCTTTCATCGTCACGAGCACTTTATCGATACGTGCCCCGTCCATGTCGACAATCTCGAAGTTGAAGCAGTTCCAGTCAGTGCGTTCACCGGCCTGTGGTATGTGTTTCATCTGCTCAATTATCAGTCCGGCAAGGGTATTATAGTCCTGCTGCTCGCTGTCGTAAAGGTCTTCCTTGTCGAAGTAAGACAGGAAGTCGTAGAACGAGCACTGCCCGTCTACAAGCCAGCTTTCCGAGTCCTCGCGTTTCACTATTTCGGGGTCGTTGTTCACCTCGTTTATCGTGCCCACTAAACCCTCGAGTATGTCGCGCAGGGTTATTATGCCCTGGAAACTGCCGAACTCGTCGCAGATGAACGCCTGCGTCAGCCTCTTCTCCTTCATCTGTTCGAGCGCCTTGTACACGCTCATGTTCTCGTAGAAGTATACTGCCGGGTGCATTATCGACTTCAGCTTCAGCGTCTTGTCGTCGAGACGGAACAGCAGGTCCTTCAGCAGCACCACGCCCAGTATGTTGTCTATGCCGCGGTCTATCAGCGGGTAAGCCTCGTACAGGTTGCCGTTGAGCACCTCCTTCAGCTCGTCGTTGGTCATGCTTACGTCAAGCGTCACCACGTCAGAGCGGTGCGTCATTATAGAGTCTACGGTCAGGTCGCCCAGCATGAACACGCGCTCCACGATGTCCTGCTCCACCTCCTGCACTTCGCCGTCTTCCTTGCCCTCCTGCACTATCGACTTGATGTCTTCCTCGGTCACCTTCGACTCGGCGTTCTTAACCCCCAGCAGGTCTACCACGGCCTCCGTGCTCTTTGACAGTACCCACACGAACGGCCCTGCTATGACCGACAGCACGTACATCGGGCGGGCTATAATCTCAGACACGCGCTCGGCAACGCTCATGCCTATGCGCTTGGGCACCAGCTCGCCGAAGATTATGGTAAGATAGGTCACGACTATGACTATTATGCCCTGTGCCAGCGGATAAGCCCAGCGCTCGGGCATGCCGAAGCTCTCGAACACGTCAGAGAACCTGCCCGAAAGCGATGCACCTGAATAAATACCGGTCAAAATTCCGATAAGCGTGATGCCTATCTGCACTGTCGAGAGGAAGCGGTCGGGGTCGTTGGCAAGACGCAAGGCGGTCTTGGCACCCTTGCTTCCCTTCTTTTCGTCGTTTGATAAAGTTGTTTTCCTCGCTTGTATAACTGCTATCTCAGACATGGCAAAAATGCCGTTGACCAAAATCAATAGCAGTATAATAATAATTTCATCCATTAATGGTTACAAATCTTGTTTCCGTTGCAAAGATAATGCATGTAGGGCGAAAAACAAAATAATCAGTCAGAAAATGATGATAAAATAGCACTAATCCGTAATTAAACCACCTTAAGGCGCATCATCGCTAACCTTCTAAATTACAACAGCTTAACCACCCTAATGCAAAAGGCCGCCTTTCGCATCGCAAAAGACGACCTTTTATAGCCTTATAGGTAACCTTTTAGAAGCTGAAAGACAAGGTTTTAAATTTTAAGTGAAGAGTGAAGAACGAAGAGGGAAGAATTCACTTGCATTGCCTTTTAAATTTTAAGTGAAGAGGGAAGAACGAAGAGGGAAGAATTCACTTGCATTACCTTTTAAATTTTAAGTGAAGAACGAAGAGTTAAGAGGGAAGAATTCACTTGCATTGCCTTTTAAATTTTAAGTGAAGAACGAAGAGTTAAGAGGGAAGAATTCACTTGCATTGCCTTTTAGATTTTAAAGGAAGGACGAAAAGGGAAGAATTCACTTGCCTCAACACTTGCATGGGATGACGCCGAACTTCGTTTCTTCACTTTCCCCTCTTCACTTTCCATTGCCCAGGCATTCGAATTCTTCACTCTTCCCTCTTCCCTCTTCACTTTCCATTCCCTCTTCACTTTCCACTTGCCCCGACACTCGAATTCTTCACTCTTCCCTCTTCACTCTTCACTTAATAAACTACTTTCTTATCTTCACCGTCTTGCCTCCGGCCTTAACTATCGCAACCACGGCAACGCTTGCCCTTACGTCCTCGACGTTCGAGCTTGCCGTTACAGATGCAACACGCATGCCGTCGACAGAATAAACGGAGATGTTGTCGCCAGGCTCTACGCCTTCAACGCGTATCATGTCGTCAGCCGTGAAGTAAGCGCGGATGTCGTCACCAGCCGCAGCCTTGCGGTTGAAGCTGATATTGAAGCGGCCTATGATGTCGCCTTCCTCTACGGTCGTGAAGTCGTAGCCGCCCTCAAGCAGGTCAACCGAGCGTCCCGTCACGGCGTCGTCAAGTACAACTGTCTCATAGTCCTCGGCCATGCAGTCGTCGGGCATGGCTATGGTGTACATGCCGGGCTCGGGCACCGTCACTCCTACCGCCACCTTGCCATCAATGCTTACAGCCGAGAGCAGCGAGTAGCGTCCGCCCGAACGTGTGGCGTATATCTGCGCCTCGCCGTCTGCCATCCACTTCACGCCGTCTGCCGACATGTCAAACTCATTGCGCGCCTCGCTTGCCGGCACGGCGCCCAACTGCAGGATATCGCCATAAGCTGCATCATCTTCACTTGCCTCTCCAGTTCTCTTAATACTTACAGAAAGACTTGACGTTGCAGCATAAGAATTTCCATTTTTCTTTGCTGAAGAACTTACGTTGACCGTTTCATAATCCTTCAATGTTGCTGTTTGAGTGAATACGGCATCGCCGGCAGGAATATATCCTGGAGTTTCATTAGCAGTGTTAATCGTATTATAAGCATTTTCACTTTCACTGTATCCGTATATCACACGACCGTATTCCATGTCGCTGTAATTCATCGCGCAGAGATAAGGCGAGCCGAAGAGGTTCCAACTCATGTTTTCCTTATGTGTGAAGCGGTTGCCTCCTGTTGTCGTTGATGTCCACGGCTCGTTAAAGTTCCACTTGGCAGCAGCGGGCATAAAAAGAGATGTTTCCGGTGCTTTTATTTTGCACTTCACGCAACTTGCAGTAACTTTGCACGCGGAAAACAGGAGATTTATTATGGATAACAGACAGGCAACACTTGAATTAGGAACGAAACCAGTCGGCAAACTACTGATGCAGTACGCCTTACCTGCCATCGTGGCAATGACGGCGTCGTCGCTTTACAACATGATAGACAGTATCTTCATAGGCCAGGGCGTGGGCGCGCTGGCCATATCGGGACTGGCCATCACCTTTCCGCTGATGAACCTCTCGGCGGCCTTCGGCGCCGCCGTCGGCATAGGCTCGTCGACGTGCATATCGGTGAAACTGGGGCAGAAGGACTACGCCATGGCCGAGCACATCTTCGGCAACAGCTTTACGCTGAACCTTGTCGTGGGAATACTGTTCGGCGTGATAACGCTGCTTTTCCTCGACCCCATACTTTACTTCTTCGGTGCGAGCGAGAACACCATACCCTACGCCCGCGACTACATGCTGGTAATACTGGCGGGCAACGTGGTGTCGCAGACGTTCCTTGGCATGAATGCCGTGCTGCGCGCCGCCAGCAAGCCCAAGCAGGCCATGGCGGCCACGATACTGACCGTGGTGCTTAACATCGTGCTGGCGCCGATATTCATCTGGCCGCTCAAGATGGGCATACAGGGCGCGGCAATAGCCACCATACTGTCGCAGGCTGTGGCGCTGGCATGGCAGATAAAGCTGTTCAGCAACCAGAGCGAGATACTGCACTTCCAGCGCGGCATATACAAGCTGAAGAGCGACATCGTAAAGAACATAACAAGCATAGGCATGTCGCCATTCGCCATGAACGTGTGCGCCTGCGTGGTTGTGATATTCATTAACGCGGGCCTGTCAAGATACGGCGGCGACCTGGCAGTGGGCGCCTACGGCATAGCGAGCAAGGTGTCGTTCATCTTCGTGATGGTGACCATCGGCCTCAACCAGGGCATGCTGCCGATAGCCGGCTACAACTACGGCGCGCAGCGATATGACCGACTGAAGCGCGTGCTGAAGCTGGCCATGATAACGGCAACGGTGATAACGACGACGGGATTCGCCATAGCGGAGTTCCTGCCCTACCAGTGCGCAAGGCTGTTCACCACGGACAAGACGCTGATAAGCATGGCCATCGAAGGCATAAGGATACACATGCTGGCGTTCCCGATAGTGGGCAGCCAGATGGTGATAACCAACTTCTTCCAGTGCATAGGCAAGGCCAAGATAAGCATATTCCTGTCGCTGTCGCGCCAGATGCTGTTCCTGCTGCCGCTGCTCGTCGCACTGCCGCCGGTGATGGGCGTTGACGGCGTTTGGACGGCAATGCCTGTATCTGACGCCATTGCGTCGATAGTAGCCTTCGCGATGATGGGCAGCTACCTGAGAAAAGTGAAAAAGATAAACAAACAACCCCAAACAGCCGCATAGCGACACGGACGGGCACAATAAACAAAAGAGAATATGGAAGACAAAAAGATAATAATAAACGTAGGAAGACAACTGGGCAGCGGCGGACTCTACATAGCCAAACGTCTGGCCGACGACCTGGGATTCAAATTCTACGACAAGGAACTGCTCAACCTGGCCGCAAAGGAAAGCGGATTCAGCGAGAAATTCTTTGAACAGAACGACGAGAAGAAGGGATTTTTCCGCTCGCTGTTCCACATGCACGCCCCGTTCGTGTCGGACAGCAACTTCTACAACAACAAGCTGTCGCAGGAGAGCCTGTTCCAGTTCCAGAGCGACGCCATACGCAAGGCCGCCAAGGAGCACTCGTGCGTGTTCGTGGGACGCTGCGCCGACTACGTGCTGCGCGACTTCGACAACACGATGAGCCTGTTCGTAACTGCTGATCTTGACGAACGCGTTGAACGTATATGCGAGCGCCACAAGTGCGACGCCGACGAGGCCAGGAAGATAATAGAGAACAAGGAGTCGTCGCGCGCGTCGTACTACAACTACTACACGGGCAAGGTGTGGGGACACGCCACATCGTATGACTTGTGCGTGAACTCGAGCCTGCTCGGCATGGAAGGCACGGTGGAGTTTGTCAAGGAGTTCATTAGGAGAAGGTTCGCCGACGGCGGCGCACGTTAAGCCCAAAAAACGCCGGCAGGATGAAAAGGATAGGCATAATAAGCGACACGCACGCTTACTGGGACGACAAGTACCTGCACTACTTCGAGCCGTGCGACGAGATATGGCACGCCGGCGACATAGGGTCGACGGAGGTGGCGGCTCGCCTGGCCGAGTTCCGCATGTTCAGGGCGGTGTGCGGCAACTGCGACGGGGGCGACCTGAGACTGATGTATCCCGAACTGCTGAGATGGAAATGCGAGGACGCCGACGTGCTGATGAAACACATAGGCGGCTACCCCGGCAACTACGACGCCAGCATAAGGGCGCGGATATACGCCTCGCCGCCGCAGCTGTTCATAAGCGGACACTCGCACATACTGAAGGTGAAATACGACCGCACGCTGAACCTGCTGCACATAAACCCCGGCGCCGCCGGACTGCAGGGATGGCACAAGGACAGGACGCTGGTAAGGCTGACCATTGACGGCGGCACGTTCAAGGACCTCGAGGTGGTGACACTGGCAGACCCGAGAAAATGCACGGAACACAATTTTTGAGCGACAAAGGAGTTATATATAATATAAAGGAGAAAACAAACGCCATGGACGCACTGTCACAGGAACTGCAAGACTTCCTGATACGCCTGGGCAAGGAACCGGGATGCGTATCGGAAAAGGTGGAGCACTACATCAAGCACATAATGCACCTCGTCTACGCCGACGAGGAGGACATGCTGCAACAGTATTACGGCCTGTTCGGCAAAGACGTGAAGCCGCTGGAGGACATAGCGCGCGAACGCAATGTGAGTACCGCCACGATGCTGAAGATAATAGAGGCAAACCTGCGAAAGATGGCGGTGTCGCCGGAGTGGCAGATGGTAAAACAGCTTATTAAGATAGATAAATAATATATGAAGAAAATATTATTGTTAGGCTCGGGCGAACTGGGCAAGGAGTTTGTTATTGCGGCCAAGCGCGCCGGACAGTACGTGGTGGCATGCGACAGATACGCAAACGCACCGGCCATGCAGGTGGCAGACGAGTGTGAGGTGTTCAGCATGCTCGACGGCGACGCGCTAAGCGCAGTAGTAGAGAAACACCACCCGGACATAATAGTGCCCGAGATAGAGGCTATACGTACGGAAAAACTGTTTGACTTCGAGAAGCAAGGCATACAGGTGGTGCCGAGCGCACGCGCCGTGAACTACACCATGAACCGCAAGGCAATACGCGACCTGGCGGCGAAGGAACTGGGACTGAAAACGGCAAAATACTTCTACGCAACGACGCTCGACGAGCTGAAGGAACACGCAAAGGAGATAGGTTTCCCGTGCGTGATAAAGCCGCTGATGTCGTCGTCAGGCCACGGTCAGAGCATTGTAAAGGAGGCCGGCGAGCTTGAAACGGCGTTCAACGCGGCAATGGAAGGCAGCCGCGGCGACGTGAAGGAGATAATAATAGAGGAGTTCATACACTTCGACAGCGAGTTCACGCTGCTTACGGTAACACAAAAGGACGGCCCCACCCTGTTCTGCCCGCCGATAGGCCACGTGCAGAAGGGCGGCGACTACCGCGAGAGCTGGCAGCCTTACACCATAAGCGAGGCCGACCTGAAGGAAGCGCAGCACATGGCCGAGGCCGTGACAAAGGCGCTGACGGGTGCCGGAATATGGGGCGTGGAGTTCTTCCTGAGCAAGGACAAGGGCGTAGTGTTCTCCGAACTGTCGCCGCGTCCGCACGACACGGGCATGGTTACGCTGGGACATACGCTGAACCTGAACGAGTTTGAACTGCACTTCCGCGCCGTAATGGGACTGCCCATACCGGCAATACACCTTGAGCACGCGGGTGCAAGCGCCGTTGTACTGGCCAAGGAGGAGGCGCACCACGAGCCTGAATACAACATGACAGACGTGCTGAAAGAGGACTACACGCGCCTGCGCATCTTCGGGAAGCAGGAGCAACACATCAACAGGCGCATGGGTGTAGTGCTCTGCTACGGCGACACCGATGCCGACACGACCGCACTGAGGGACAAGGCCAAGCGCCTGGCGGAGACGGTGATAAGATAAAAGAAAGCAGGCAACAAGATGATAGAGACACTACAAGGCTGCAGAATAATATTCATCTTCTTGATATTCATGTCGCACTTCACATGGCCAGGCATAGAGGAATTCTGTTTCGGCGGTGAATGTGGAGTCTCTTTCTTCTTCATGCTGAGCGGCTTCGTATTGTGCCACGCACACGGGAAAGAGGTCAGAGAAAGAAAATTCAGCAGTAAAAAATTTGTAGTAAGGCAACTCACCAAACTGTATCCGTTGCATATTGCTACCATGCTGGCAGCAATGCTTATAGGCATAAAAGCCCAGGTTTACCCTGAATGGCATAGTCTATTGCTAAACGTCCTGTTGTTACAGAGCTGGATTCCCGACCCGGAAACATACTTTGCATACAACAGCGTGTCATGGTTTCTGTCAGACATAATGTTCTTTTATCTCATGTTCCCATTTCTCGTAAACATCACAACGAAGGTTTCGAAAACATGGCTGACAAGTATTGTGGCCGCCGGCGTAGCTGTATACGCCTGCATACAAACCATAATCCCTGACGAGGAAGTAAATAATCTGCTCTACGTATCGCCGGCGTTCAGAGTAATAGACTTTGCGGCAGGCATAATACTTTACAGGGTGTACGCATCGGACTTTTCACGGCAAATAATAAGGAAGATCCAATCAGGTGGCTATGCGGCGGAGAGCATTACGGAATGCGCCGCCATATTGCTTATGATTGCCACATACGCCGTATATCAAGAAACCGAGCAAAGATGGCGCACTGCAAGTCTGTTCTGGCTAACCATGCCGGTATTCATTTACCTTATGGCAATCGTCGACAAGACTGGCGGACTTATTGCAGACATTCTTAAAAGCCGAGTGATAATATGGCTGAGCGGACTTACAATGGCAATATTCATGACACACAAAATAATGATAACGCTCACAAAGACCGCGCTCACAAAAACAGGAACCGATTTAGGTTACTTATTAACCTGCATGGCATGCGTAGCCACAACATTGGTTACCGCTTACCTTACTGAAAGGTATTTTGTAAGATACGCAAACCATTATTTAAACAAGAAAATCTTAAACTATGAACAAAATAATTGAATTGCCAAAGATAATAGATCCACGCGGTAATCTTACCGTTGCGGAAAGCATGAAAAACGTGCCTTTCGACATAAAGCGCGTGTACTGGGTGTACGACGTGCCGGGCGGCGAGCACCGCGGGGGGCATGCGCACAAGCAGTGCAAGGAGATGCTTGTTGCGGTGAGCGGAAGCTTCACCGTAACGCTGGACGACGGGAAGGAGAAACACAAATACCTGCTGAACCACCCCTACCAGGGACTCTTCATCGACACCAACACCTGGCGCACGCTGGACGACTTCTCTTCAGGTGCGGTATGCCTTGTCATCGCTTCTGAAAAATTTGAAGAAGAAGACTACATCAGGGAGTACGATGATTTTAAGGAATACTTGAAATGTTTGAAATAAGAATATACAGGGAAAGCCTGAAGAACGAATGGAACGAGCATATAGCCCGTTCAAAAAACGGAACCTTCCTGACAGACAGGAACTACATGGACTACCATTCGGACAGGTTCAAGGACTTTTCCTTAATGTTTTACAGTAAAGACAAGCTATCGGCCGTATTGCCCGGAAACATAAAAGACAACGTTTACTACTCGCACCAGGGGCTTACGTACGGCGGACTGATCATCGACAGCAAATGCAAAACTGCCGACGTGTGCCGTATTTTCGAAGAAGCAAACACATTCCTGAAAGGGCATGGGATAAAGAGAATAGTGTATAAACCCGCACCGTGGATATATGCAACTGTCCCAGCGGAAGAAGACCTTTACGCGATAACGAACGTATGCCACGGCAGGATAGCCGGGCGCGACATATCATCGACAATAATACTCGGCAACAAACCCAAATTCAGCGAGCTGCGCAGGCGCTGCATGAAAAAGGCAAAAGCGACCGGAATAGAGATAAAGGAAAGCAATGACATTGCAACTTTCTGGAAAATACTGGACAACAACCTGGAAAACAAATACGGGGTGGCGCCGGTTCATACCTGCGGAGAACTGGAACTGCTGGCAGGCAGGTTTCCGGAAAACATAAAGCTGTACATGGCTTACCTAGGCGAAGAGGCTCTGGGCGGAACCGTCACTTACATAAACAAACAGACCGTACACACGCAATACATCTCCGCCTCGCCTAAGGGAAAGTCGCTCGGAGCGCTCGACCTGCTGTTCAGCGAGCTGATAAACAATGTATTTACAGATTACACATACTTCGACTTCGGGAAATCGACCGAAAGGGAGGGAACGTACCTCAACGAAAACCTGATATTCCAGAAAGAAGGTTTCGGCGGACGCGGAGTATGTTATGACACTTACGAATGGGAACCATGATAAAATATCTCGAACTGGCGAAGGTTACGGCGATGCACGCCGACGAAATAAACGAGGCGGTAAAGCGCGTCGTAACGGGCGGATGGTACCTGCAAGGGGAGGAAAACCGGCTGTTTGAAGAGGAATACGCCGCATACACCGGCACGGAATATTGCGTTGGCTGCGGCAACGGACTTGACTCTCTGACGCTGATTCTGCGTGCGTACATGGAATTGGGCGTCATGCAGCCAGGCGACGAAGTGATTGTTCCGGCAAACACGTACATAGCCTCAATCCTTGCCGTAACCGAGAACGGGCTGAAGCCGGTATTGGTCGAGCCGCGCATGGGCACGCTGCAAATGGACGACAGGCTGATAGAACAGGCCGTAACACCACGCACAAAGGCCATAATGATTGTCCACCTGTACGGACGCTGCGCATACACAAGGAAGATTGGGGAAATATGCAAGGCGCACAACCTGAAACTTATAGAAGACAACGCACAGGCGCAGGGATGCACGTTTGAAGGCAGGCGCACGGGCTCGCTGGGCGACGCGGCCGGGCACAGCTTCTATCCGGGGAAGAACCTGGGGGCGCTGGGCGACGCAGGAGCCGTGACGACAAACGACAAGGCCTTGGCCGATACGGTAAGGGCGTTAGGCAACTATGGTTCGAGCCGCAAGTACGTGTTCGACATGAAAGGGCGCAACAGCCGCCTGGACGAGATACAGGCAGCCGTGCTGCGCGTAAAACTGAAATACCTGGACGAGGACAACGCAAGGCGCAAACGCATCGCCCTACATTACATAGAAAACATATCGAACACGCTGCTCAGACTTCCAAGCCGGGAATATTGCGACAACAGCGTACACCACATCTTCCCACTGATGTGCGGACGACGTGACGAGTTGCAGCAATATCTTAAAGACAACGGCGTGGGCACGATGATTCATTATCCTATACCGCCGCACAAACAGAAATGTTACGCCGGGTGGAACGCGCTCAGTCTGCCAATTACGGAACAAATACACCGCGAAGAACTTAGCATTCCGCTCAACCAGACGATGCAGGAAGACGAAATAATAACAATAGAAAAGTTACTTAACGATTTCAGATAACACAAAAAGCAATGCCCTGTTCGTAATGATTTACGAACAGGGCATTGCCTTAAATTCACATTGCAGGACGGCACATGCCGATAGCCTGGTTTCAGAATATCAATCTGTCAATATTACCGTAACGCCGCGTGCGGCCTGCGCTCCCATGACAAGAGCCTGGGCTATGTCGGCCGTCTTGGACGGGCCGGAGATGAACGAGCCGTAACCATAGTCGGTGAAACGTATCATGCCGTAGGCCTGGTGCATGTTGCTGACTATGCACTTACGGCTCAACAGGATGACAAGATACTCTGAAATGAAGCAGACGGCACGCTCTTTCATCGTCTGCGGTATCCATACGCAACCGTTCTCGGCCACGCCTATCTCGCCCCGGACGATGCCGACGTCGGTGCCGTTAAGGTCCTGCGCCTCGGCTACGGTGTCGGGATTACGCCGGGCAATGGTTATTTCGGGCAGGTTGCTGGCAAAGACCTTTGCATCGGGGTAAAGGTTCTTGATAACCTCGTTGACGTCATCGCCCTCCTTTAGTTCGACAACATTTCCGCCGACAGTACGGCTCATTTCAGTAAACTGCTCCACGACGTCCGGATATTCAAGACCTTTCAGCGCGTCGAGGTCGGGCATGTCATACCGCCCGGCCACCTTCATGTTGCGGCGGTATCTTGACAATATTTCTTCTTTCGTACTCATTTCACGTCTCCTTTCTTCCACATTTCATGGAACGACTCGTGCGGGAATTCGGGCATTTCGTGCCCGTAGCCCCAGCCGTTCAGCTTGTTGTACATAAGCGCATGCGGCACATGGTTGGCAAGGGGAGCGAACTTCAACGCCGTAGTGTAAAGCGACGGATGGTCGAACAGGTACTTCATGCCAACAGACATGACCTTCTTCACCGTGTCGGCCTTGCCAAGCGAGTCAAGATTCTGCCGCCAGCGGTATATCTGCTCGGACAGGTTAACCTTGACGGGGCATACATTGTCGCAAGAGCAGCACAAGGTGCATGCGCTGACATTGTCCGAATATTCAGACGCGTCCTTCAGCATTCCCAGGTTGATTCCGATAGGACCGGGTATGAAGTAAGTGTATGAATAACCTCCGCTGCGGCGGTAAACCGGGCACGTGTTCATGCACGAGCCGCAACGTATGCACTTCAGCGTCTCCCAGTGTCCGGGGTTGGCAATGATGTCGCTCCGGCCGTTGTCTACAAGCACGATGTGCATTTCTGCTCCCGGACGCGCCTTGCGGAAGTGCGAGGTGAACGACGTCGTAGGCTGTCCCGTGGCCGCACGGCACAACAGGCGCTGGAACACGGCAAGTGAACGGTAGTCGGGAATGACCTTTTCAAGTCCCATGGCGACGATGTGCAGCTTAGGCATTGAAGTGGACATGTCGGCATTGCCCTCGTTGGTGCATACAACCACGTCGCCGGTGGCTGCAACGCCAAAGTTGGCTCCGGTCATGCCTGCGCCTGCCGTCATGAACTCGTTGCGCAGGCTCAGGCGTGCCTGGTAAGTGAGGTATGTAGGGTCGTAGTTGCCTTTCTCGCTTCCGAGCTTCTCCTCGAAGAGGCGTCCTACCTCTTCTTGTGTTATATGTACGGCTGGCACAACTATGTGGCAAGGCTTCTTGTCCATAAGTTGCAGTATGCGTTCGCCCAAGTCCGTCTCGACGACGTTGATGCCGTGCTTCTCGAGATAGGGATTCATACCGCACTCCTCGGTAAGCATGGACTTGCTCTTTACGAGCTTGTCGACGCCGTGGTTCTTCAATATGGACAGCACGATGGAGTTGAACTCCTCGGCATCCTTCGCCCAATGCACCTTAACGCCGTTCTTCTCAGCGTTGGCGGCGAACTGTTCCAAGTATTCGTCAAGGTGGGTTACGGTGTGTCGCTTGATGGCACTTGCGGCCTCGCGCAGCTGCTCCCACTCATCAAGTCCTTTTGCCATGCCGTCACGCTTGACACGTAGCGACCAGAATGTCTCGTCGTGCCACGCCGCGTTCTTGTTTGTCTGCAAGAACTTCTGCGCTGCTTTTGAATGTTGTGTGCTCATAGTCCGGCTGCTAAGATTTGTACTACATGTATGAATTTGATGCCCTTATCCTGTCGTTTCGCCACGCCTTGCAGGTGCATGAGGCACGAGCTGTCAGGCCCGGTTATGTATTCGGCGCCGGTGGCAATATGCCTGTTGAGCTTGTCGATGCCCATCTGCGTTGACACGGCCGGCTCCTCGATGGAGAACATTCCGCCGAAGCCGCAGCATTCGTCAACGCGTTCAGGCTCGAGCACGGTCACTCCTTCGACGAGCGACAGCAAGTCTTTTACCTTAGAATAAGACGGTATGTTGCGTTCGCTCGGCGACGACAGGCCAAGCTCGCGCACTCCGTGGCACGAATTGTGCAGGCTTACCTTGTGCGGGAACTTGCCCGGCAGCGACTTGACCTTCAGCACGTCGTGCAGGAACTCGCAAATGTCCATGGTCTTCTCCGCCGTCTCACACTTGTGCTTGCCCTCAAGCAGCCTCGGGTAATTCAGCCTGACGAAGGCTGCACAACTGGCCGAAGGGGCTACTACATAATCGAAACCCTTGAACATGTCGTCGTAATGCTCGGCCAGATGCACGGCCTTGCCCTCGAACCCGGCGTTCGCCATGGGCTGGCCGCAACAAGTCTGCTCCAGCGGATAGGTTACGTCTACCTGCAAATGCTTAAGCAGCTTGTATGCCGCCACGCCCACTTCAGGGTAAAGGGCGTCGACATAACAAGGAATAAAAAGTCCTACTTTCATAATGTCCGAAAATTTCTTGTACTGTGTTAATCAAGAAAATTAATTGTTGCAAAGTTATAAAAAACGCATAAAACAATAGCCTTTTTGCATGAAAACTTATGCCACGGCAATGGTGTATGCCGCGTTTTGCAACCTTCACTTTGCATTACCGGCACCAATGCACAGTGCCGGACGCACAGACGCTCCGCACCGCTCACTGCGCCCCTGGCATACCGACTGGCAGGGGTACGCCTGCGGCTGACGGGGCACCGGCTGGCAGGGCTTTTGCAAAAGGCCACCTCCGGCCTTGCAAAAGGCGGCATATTACACGACAAAAGGCCGCCTTTTAGAATGTAAAAGACGGCCTTTTGCAAAAGCGTTTGCCAAAAATAGAATTATCGTCGGTAAGCACCTGGTTTACAACGGTTTACCGCGGCGTCATCATTCGGATGCAGCTTGCTTGTATTTTTCCAAGAGCCATGCCTTCTGCTCTTCGATTGTCATGCAGCTGTTGTCAAGTTCTATGGCGTCGTCAGCCTTCCGCAGCGGGGAGACTTCGCGGTGGGAGTCAATGTAATCACGCTCCTTCACGTTTTTCAATATATCGTCATAATCAGCTTCCATGCCTTTACCTTTCAATTCATCAAAACGTCTTTGGGCACGGACCTCGGCCGAGGCGGTGACAAATATCTTCAGTTCGGCGTCGGGGAACACCACCGTGCCTATGTCGCGCCCGTCCATCACGATGCCCTTCTCCTTGCCCATTGCCTGCTGCTGACGCACAAGCGCTTCCCTTACGAAAGGCAGGGCAGCTATCGGACTGACGTGCGACGACACCTCCAGCGTGCGTATCTCGTTTTCAACAAGCTCGCCGTTTAGGTAAGTATCGGGACGGCCTGCCGCGGCGTTGAACTTGAACGAAATTGCAATTTCGCCCATGCGTGCTTCCAGTTCGCCGGCCTTTATGCCGCCGCCGTCGTCGAACAGGTTGTTGCGCATTGCGAAGAGCGTCACCGAACGGTACATGGCGCCCGTGTCTACATAGACGTATCCTATCTCCCGTGCAAGGTCTTTGGCCATCGTGCTTTTACCGCACGACGAATAGCCGTCGATTGCTATGGTTATTTTTTTCATTATATCAATCTTGTTTATTATCCATTTCATTAAAAAAACGTCCGTGCAGCCAGCAATCCTTACAGGCTGTAGCTAACGTTTACGAGGAACGAACTCGACGACACATGGTACTTGCCGTAGGCCAGCTGCAACTTGAAGCGCTCGAGCTGCAAGCCGCCGCCCAAAGAAAATCCGGCCATGTGGTTGCTCTCGTCGTCTGTGCCCTTAAGCAGTGTCATCTCGTCGGCGCGCCTGAAGTTGTATCCCAATGCGACATAAATCTGGCTGGACAGGATTATGTCGGCGCCGAAGACCAGATGGTTCTTGAACGACGTGTCCCAGTTGTTGAGGTTGACAAGCGTCGCCGACACCCTGAATGGCAGTGCTGCAAACTTCTTGCTGACGCCTGCCTGCACGTCGAGCGGCATCCGTTCGTACTCGTCGTCGTAAGCCTTGAGCTGTCCGCCGAGGTTCTTCGCCACGAGCGACACCGACCATTCATGTTCCGGGTCGTAATAGTTGAGTCCCAAGTCGACTCCTACCGCCCACGAACTGTAACTGCCTATGTACGAATTAATCACCTTTGCCGTTATGCCTCCGACAATCCTGTCAGCGAGGATATAGCTGAACACGCCGCTCAGGGCTATGTCCTTGGCAGAGAACTCGCCCGTCTGCACGTTGTTCTGGTCCATCTCCTTCATGGTCCCGTAGTCCATGTACTGCGCCATGACGGCCACGGAGGCTTTCGTCTTTATTATCTTGTTGAACGACGCGCTTGCCGTCGTCGCCCCTGCCATGTAAGTCATGAAATTAAGGTTTATGGTCTTGTCGCTGACCGATGCCAGGAGCGCCGGGTTGCAGAACGCCAGCGAGGGGTCGTCTTCAATTATAGTTATGTTGTCTCCGCCCAGGGCCGCCGCGTGCGCACTTACCGGCACCCGCAGAAAGTTGTACGCCGTCTGGCTTTCCTGTGCGTAACCGGCTACTGCAAAAAGCGTCAGCAGAAGCGGGAAAATAGTTTTTTTCATTATAAATCTGTTATTTTTACCGCAAAGATACATCTTTTTCAAATATCTGAGTTACTTTTGCATTATTAAAAAGACGTCTTGCAGCCGTTTTTTGATAATAACGCAGAAAACGGCAAATTAGTATATTGCAAGCCCGAAGGTATTAATACTCAAGCGATAAGTGGAAATCAAAAAGTCATACAAGGCCGATTTGGACAATCATCGTGCGTCTGGTTTCTTAATCGGACTTGTCGTCGTGCTTTCGCTTTTTCTCGGCGCGCTCGAGTTCACTACGCACAGCGGACTGCCCGAGACCGGCGACGACATACTCGAAGACATTTCGCAAGACATCGAAATGACACCCGTAATACACCGCGACGACATGGTGGCCGCAGCGCCTCAATCGCCGCAGAAGCAGCAGGGCAGCAAACTGAACATCGTAGACCGTAAGGCCAATGACGCAACCGTAAGCAAGCCGCTGCTCGACATAAACGACCTTAACAGCCAGCTCGGCGTTGGCGTTGGCGGCGTAACCGACATATCCAACGCTCCTATATCGCTCGTCGCCCCAAGCACGGAAGACGACAACCCGCTTGACTTCCACGTAGTCGAGCAGCTGCCCGAGTTTCCCGGCGGCATGTCAAAGTTCGTGCAGTGGCTGACCAAGCGGCTTAAATATCCCATCACGGCGCAGCGCGCAAAGAAGGAAGGCACGGTGCTCGTGTCGTTCATCATCAACAAGGATGGCACCACGACCGGCCACAAGATAGTAAGGTCGGCAGGCGCCGAGTTCGACGGCGAAGCGCTGCGCGTATTGCGGCAGATGCCCAAATGGACGCCGGGCAAGGACAAGGGGCAGCCCTGCCGCACGTACTTCTGCATACCGATTGTATTCAAACTATAATATAACCAACATCTACAAAACCCTGAAACTATGTTGACAGCAAATGAAATCCTCGAGAAGATAAATTCGTACCTTGACAACCTGCCTTACACTCGCGAGCCGCAAAGCCTCTACGAGCCCGTGAAGTACGCCTTGTCGATGGGCGGCAAGCGCATCAGGCCGTCGCTGATGCTCATGGCCTACAACATGTTCAAGGACGACCCCGAGAGCATACTGCCCACGGCGTGCGCCATTGAGACATACCACAACTACACCCTGCTGCACGACGACCTGATGGACAACGCTGCCATGAGGCGCGGCATGCCCACGGTACACGTCAAGTGGGACGCCAACACGGCTATCCTCTCGGGCGACAGCATGCTGGTGCTGGCATTCCAGCGCATGATGCAGTGCGCGCCCGACAAGCTCAAGCCTGTACTCGACCTGTTCACCGAGACATCGCTCGAGATAGGCGAAGGCCAGCAGTACGACATGGACTTCGAGTCACGCACCGACGTAACCGAGGACGAATACATCGAGATGATACGCCTTAAGACGAGCGTCCTGCTGGCATGCTCGCTCAAGCTCGGTGCCATACAGGCAGGCGCCCCTGCCGCCGACGCCGACAACCTGTACAAGTTCGGCGAGCTGATGGGACTGGCCTTCCAGCTGCAGGACGACTACCTCGACGTTTACGGCGACCCTGCCGTCTTCGGCAAGGCCATCGGAGGCGACATCCTCTGCAACAAGAAGACATACATGCTCATCAACGCCTACAACCGCGCCGGCGACGACATGCGCGGCGAACTGACCAGATGGGTCACGGCTGAAGAGTTCGACCCGGCTGAGAAGATAGCCGCCGTAACCGCCATTTACGACAAGGTGGGCATCAAGGAGCTGGCCGAGCAGAAGATAAACTACTACTTCGACCAGAGCCGCAAGTACCTAGCCGCCGTCAACGTGCCAGACGAACGCAAGGCCGTGCTTGCCGGATATACAGACAAAATGATGAAGCGCAAGAGCTGACATGCCGCATGCCGCCCAACCGGCGGCAGCAACTGTGCTGACGCCTCAACACCCATCCACTATTGACAGATGCCATACAGAAGACTCCCCAAGACCGACGCCGCACGCCTGAGGGCGCTCAAGACGGTGCTTGACAGCAACGAGATATACACCGCACGCAACAGGTTTATCAGCTGGGACACGATAAACCGCGCCCAGCCTGCCTACGACCGCCTGCTTACGGCGGCCGAGCAATACCGCGTGTCGTATTCGGCGCAGCTGAGGAGCGCAGGCAAGGCCGACCGCCTGCAGCGCAACGCAGCGATGTACGTAAGCCACTTCCTGCAAGTGCTGATGATGGGCGTAGAGCGCGGCGAGATAAAACGGCAGGCCCTAACACTCTACGGGCTCGACCAGGACGCCACCGCCCTGCCCCCATTCAAGGGAGCCGCAGGCCTGATAAGGCTGGGACGGCAAGCCGCCGAGGGCGAGAAGGCACGCGTCAAGGCCGGCGGACGACCCATATACAACCCCACGATAGGCATGGTAAGCACACACCTCGACATCTTCGAGGAATGCTACACACAGCAGAAGCGACTGCAGGAGCGCACAGCCGCGGCGCTCGACGCCCTGAAGCAGATACGCCCCGAGGTCGACGCCGTGCTGCTCGACCTGTGGAACCAGATAGAAGCCCGCTTCAAGGACGAGCCCGTGGAGGAGCGCCTCGACCACTGCCGCCGCCTCGGCGTGGTATACTACTACCGCAAGAACGAGAAGAAAAAAATGGAACAACAGGCCGCAAAGGCCGCAGAATAACAATACAACACAATGTATTTCATCGACACACACGCACACCTCGACGGACACGAGTTTGACGACGACCGCGACGATGTCATCGCACGAGCCAAGGACGCTGGCGTAGGCCGGGTGTTCATCCCGGCCATCGACCTGCCATCGGTCGACACCGTGCTTGCCACATGCAGCCGCTACCCCGGCTACGCCTACCCCATGATAGGCCTTCATCCCGAAGAGGTAAAGGCCGACTGGAGCACCGTACTCGAACAGATGCACCGCCGCCTCGAACAGCCCGGCCACCCATTCATTGCCATAGGCGAAGTAGGACTTGACTATTACTGGAGCCGCGAGTTCGAGCACGAGCAGCTCGAAGCCTTCGAACGCCAGGTGCAGTGGTCAATAGAATACCGCCTGCCGCTGATGATTCACTGCCGTAAAGGACAGAATGAAATGGTGAACATGATGCGCCGATACAAGAACGAACTGCCCGGAGGAGTGTTCCACTGCTTCACCGGCAACGAGAAAGAGGCTGCCGAACTGTTGCAGTTTGACAACTTCGTACTCGGCATAGGCGGCGTGCTTACATTTAAGAAGTCGCATATGCCTGAGACGCTGCCGGCTGCCGTACCGCTCGGGCGCATCGTACTCGAGACTGATTCGCCATACATGGCCCCCGTGCCCATGCGCGGCAAGCGCAACGAGAGCGCATACACGCTGTACGTACTGAAGCGCCTTGCCGAATGTTACGGCATAACCGAGCAGGAAGTGGCCGATACCACAACAGCCAACGTCTACCGGGTATTCGGTCAACTGTAACGGACGGAAGGTTGGCAAGTTATAAGAAAGAATACTAAAGGATAAAACAGCAGAAGCGTGCAGCACTTGAATGTGTTGCACGCTTCTGCTGTTTCGCCAATAACTCCGGATACAAAACCCACCGGGACAGTGTCAACATCCCGTGCCTTGTTACCGCACGATGAAGGTATGCAATTCACTTTCACACGACATAAAGCTCCGCCACGAATCCGCGACGCAGTAAAATATCTTGACAACTGATTTTTCCGAAATAGAAAAACAACATATAACGAATGTTAAACATAGACAGATTGCAATACCGCTTAGTTAACACTCGTTTGCATTCGCAACCTAAAACCAATACAAAACTGCTTTGTTTCAGTACCTTAATCAACTGTTTTAACGGCTAAAACCATGCCTTTTGCATGCCAAAAGCTATCCTTTTACAGCGCAAAACACCATCTTTTACCTTCTTAACAGCCGCAAAATTTCACTTCAAGCGCCTTAATACATTGTTTATCAACACCTTACCAAAGGTAGCCAAATTCTTCCGTTTTTCACTCAAAAGTAAGGAACCGTGACCGGCACGGCCATTCCTGGAGCCTCAAACTGATAATAATTTTCATTTTTCTTTACAAGCACACCGTTGTTTGTCCAAATATTTAACGCTGCGAAAAAATGAAGCACACAGGCTTCCGAACCAGCAATAAAGCTCGTCAAAATGTTAAATTCCGATAAAAACCATACAATATCGTACCCTTTTCCGTGTTATGTGTGTAATAAGGAAAAAGAAACATGGATTAGCAATGTGCAGGTTTACCGAATACATAAGGTTCGTTGTGCTGCTGTGGCTCATGGCTGTATGCCTGGCCGTAAGTGCGGCCGGAGGCGGCGGTGGCAGGCTGCTGACACTGCGGTTCATTGACGAGCCGTTGCCGTCGGCGCTGAAACGGCTCGAGAAAGCCGGCGGAAAGAGCATACTGTTTACATACAAGGAGACTGAACGCTACAAGGTTACGGCCCACGTAAGGAACAAGACGCAGGCGGAAGCACTCGCCATCATACTAAGTGACAAGCCGTTCGCGTTCGTCGAGCGCGACGCTTACTTCGTGGTGCAGTACAGCGAGGCGCGCCAGCACAGCGTCAAGGTGCACGGCCGTGTGACCGACCAGAAAGACTCGCCGCTGGCTTACGCCAACGTGGTTATGTTGGCCGAGGGCGACAAGTCGTACATTGCGGGATGCGTTACAGCTGCCGACGGCACGTTTGCGCTACCCTCGATGCCGCAGGGCGGCTGCCTCCTCAAGGTGTCTTACGTGGGCTACAAGACGGCCGTAGTGGCCTGCCGTCGTGAGAACAGCATAGCCATGGAGCCCGACGCCATAATGCTTAAAGGCGTTGAGGTTAATCCGTCACGCCCTATGATTGAGCGTAAAGGCAGCACAATAACGGCAAACGTGGCCGGCTCAACGCTCTCCATGACAGGCTCGGCAGCCGACCTTCTAAGCTATTTGCCGTTTGTTACCGGCGGAAACGGCAAAATCAGCGTAATAGGCCGTGGCAACGCGGAGATTTACATAAACGGACGTAAGGTGTACAACCAAAGCGAACTTAACACGCTTCAGGCCAGCGAGATACTCAAGGCAGAAATAATAATGAATCCCGGGGCACGCTATTCTTCTGAAGTCGGCGCAGTGATACGCCTCAAGACTATCCGCCTGAGAGGACAAGGATTCAGCGGTATGGCAAATGTTAACTGGTCGCAGGGACAAAGGGGCACAGGTTCGGAAAATTTCTCGTTGAACTACCGCACCGGAGGCCTTGACATTTTCATGAGAGGAGCGTTGTCTGAAAGCAACGATCTCTTCAAAAGAGAACTTCTCAGTATTATGACAACGTCGCCTTCATGGAAAATAATGTCAAAAGAGAAACGTACCTCCCAAAACAACATCTTGAACGGCGAAGCCGGTTTCAACTACGAGATTGACAGCCGTCAGTCGTTCGGTATGCGCTATGCCTTTGACAAAACACTCGGTGACGGCAACCTGTCGTCAAACGGTAACACCGATGTATGGCGCGACGGAGAAATGTATGACAATATTGAAACCGAGTCGGACAAAGTCTATGACTACGGATGGAACCATTCTGTCAACGCCTATTACACGGGCACTTTCGGCAAATGGGGCATAGACTTCAATGCCGACTATTACGGCGGACGTTCAAGCAACCAATTTAAAGCACTGAACAACAGCGAAACTGACGCCACGTCTTACAACGACGTACACAACTCCCTTTATGCCGCAAAGCTGGTTGTTACAGCACCGCTGTTTGGCGGTGAGCTGGCTTTCGGTACTGAAGAGACATTCACCGACCGTAAAGACCGCTTCACGCAGAGCGGCTTTTCGGCAAATGCCGATGACCATTTGAGCCAGCAATACTATTCGGCATTCGCCGACTATACGCACGATTTCGGTAGTTTCCAAACAAGAATCGGAGTGCGTTACGAGCACCAGCGCACCATATATTATGAAGCAGGTGTGCTGAAAGCGGAGCAAAGCCCGACTTACAACGACATCTTACCATCGGCATCGGTCGACTACAGCCACGGCGACTGGAACTTCTCGCTGGCTTACCGGCTTATGAAGTTAAGTCCGGACTATAGCATGCTGTCGAGCGCGACAAGCTATAACAGCAAGTATGAATACTATAGCGGCAATCCGCTGCTTGTACCTCAGAAGCATAACTACATCTCATTCGACGGCGGATGGAAATGGATAAACTTCTCTTTATGGTACGACTACACACTCAACATGTACACATCATTCTTCAAACCGTATGACGAGACCGGGCATCCGGGCGTGATACTTGAGACAAAGGCAAGCCTGCCATACGCAAAAGAATACGGAGCTGCGGTCGTGCTGACTCCAAAATTCGGCGTGTGGCAGCCCCAACTGACAACAGGAGTCGACTGGTATACATCAGACGCCAGCTCTTTAGGCATCCCATACTCATGGAACCGACCGAAGTTCAGTTTTACATTACAGAACATTTTCTCCTTCAAGAACGACTGGTTAGTCTATATCAACGGCAACTTAAGCCTGCGTGCCAAACAGAGCTACGCCATAGGCCAGCAGAGCGGAAGTGTCAGACTGAGTGTGGTAAAGACATTCTTCAAGGACAAGTCGCTGCGCGTGTCACTGACGGTTAACGACATATTCAATACCGGGCGTTACCGCTTCACTTGCTACGGCGACAGGACTTACTACGATGTCCGTACATGGTCAGACTCCCAACGCATCGGCATAAGCGTAAACTACACGTTCAATGCCACCAAGACAAAATACAAGGGCAAGGGAGCCGGACGGAGCGAGAAAGAGCGACTGAAATAACCGGTTTGACGGAAATTGTGTTACCTTTGCACTGTTAATGCCTCCGTGGCGCGCCAAGATGTGGCACCCCTGGGGCTGGTAAATGGTGGAAAATGTTGTTTAAGAGCAAGAACAATAATAATAAAGACGACTTCAGGCGTATGTTCTGCGAGTATTATCCAAAGCTGGTAAGGTTTGCCGTACAGCTTACGGGCGATGCCGACGAAGGGCGCGACGTGGTGGCCGACGTCATGGAGAAGGCATGGGCGCGCTTCGACACGCTACGCCCTGCCGACCGCGGGGCGTGGCTATACATGTGTGTACGCAACGGCTGTCTGAGCAGGCTAAGGCGAATGAAGACCGAGAGTCGTGCAGCCGGGGAGCTGGCCAGGGCTACACAGGCCGACGCCGACAACGGGTACCGCGACCATGAACGGATGCTGGAACGCATGGAGGCCGTGGCCGACGGACTGGACGAGCCTGCACGCAGCATCATACGGCTGTGTTACTACGAACATAACACGCGCATGCAGGCGGCAGAACGCCTGGGGATAAGCCACTCTACAGTGAAGAAACACATAGCAAAGGCGCTCAGGCTGCTGCGCGAAACCGTGGGAAAGGAGGAAGACTATGACTGACGACAAGACAAGGCATGCCGGCATGGCGGACGACAACGGGGCTATTGGCAACGCGGACGACGAGCGTCTGCTGATGATGCTCGGCGAGGCGCTCGGCGACAAGCCCGGCGACGAGGAGACGCAGGCTGCATGGCGGCGGTTTGAAGCGCGCCACGGTGCCGTCCGCAGGCGTGGCATGGCGCTGCGGCGTGCGGCCATGTGGCTGTCGGCGGCTGCGGCAGTGGCTGTTGTGTTGTGGCTTTGGCCGTGGAGCAAGCCGGGCAGCAGGGACGGCATAATAGAGACCTTTGCCACGACCCAGCTTCCGGCGCAGACCATACGCACCACGGACGGCGGCCATGTGGCTGTGCATACGCCGGCGGCCACGACTACGCCCGTAGCCCTACCCGACGGCACGCAGGTGGTGCTCGGCTCAGGCTCAAGGCTCGAGTACGATTCTGATTTCGGGCACAACGGCGTCAGGGAAGTAACGCTGTACGGCGAGGCGCGCTTCAGCGTGGCGCACGACGCACGCAAGCCATTTATCGTAAAGAGCGATAACATGAGCACGAGGGTGCTAGGCACGGTGTTCTACGTACGCTCCTACCGCGGCGGCGCAAGCTCGGTTGTCCTGGTTGAAGGCAGCGTAAGCGTGGGCGGCGGCAAGGCTGATGGCGGCATGACGCTGCGCCCTGGGCAGCGTGCCGTAGTGGACAGGGACGGCGGCATCAAGATAAGCAAAGCCGACATGGCAGCCGCCGGAGGATGGACGCAGGGAGAATTCCGCTTCGACGACTCGCGGCTCGACGAGGTGATGAACGACATAGGCTCGTGGTACAACGTGGGCATAGCCTTCCATTCGCCGCACCTGCTGAAGCTCCGCGTACACTTCAACTTTCCGCGGAGGCTGCCTCTCGACGACGTACTCCAGGCTCTTAACGACCTCGGCGTGGCGCGGTTCAAGTATTCGGAAGGGCGCATCGACATAGAGTAGCGCAGGAGAAAAGGCAACAAGGCTTCATTCCCGCACGGAATGAAGCCTTGTTGTGTTTGGACCTTATAGTCTTGAAATTACGTGCAACCTTGGGCGGCGTATCCGTAGCAGCCATAATACGCAGCCAGGTATTATTTACATGTACATGCCGCTTTTGGTAAAAGCTGCGCAACCGTACCAACGGGCATTAACAGGCATGGCCTACTTCAGTATTCCCGACTTGCTACTTGTGTCGACGTTAACGTTCTGCCGCTGCACTTCTCGCCCGAAATCAAAGCTGTAAGACAGGTTAACGTACACGTTGGCACTGAGAGCTCTCGAAACCGTATTCCCGTGGATGTTGTATGCACCGAAGTCGAAATAGTTTCCGGCGTGATACCTCTTGCCGTTAAAGATGTTGCGGCATCCTACCTGGACGAACAATCCGCGGTAGTTCCATGAAGCTGACGCGCCGTAATTGCACTTTTCCTTGTAATACCAGGGCGTACTGTTTAGATAGGTTTGCGGAGAACTATAATATCCGGAAAAGCTGAAAGCACCTGTGCTGTAATACAATTCGGAATAAAACCCTAACTGGCTATGCCTGTTCTTATATGTTCCGGTCAAGGCTACATGACTGAACGTTGGCGAAACCCTTAATTGCAGCGAGTTGGACAGCAGCCGCAGCACTCCGTTCATGCCCAGCGTGTACGAATGGGAATTACCGCCGTTGATGTAAGTCTTTACCATCGTATTGCCTTCTGTAGTATAAGAGCTGACGGGGTTGTCGATTATGCCGTCGTACATTGCGTATGCCGATAGCGAGAACTTAGTCCAATATTTTGAATACGACAGTACACTGGTTATCGGCTTGCCCGACTTCAGATAAGGATTTCCACGCAGTACCTCGTATTCCGACAAACGTTGCTCGGCTTCGTTCATGACCGACAGACTTGGCGTGAACGAGCCTGCATAAGCCGTAAGTGTAAGGCTGCTCGTGCCGTCAATCTTGTAGTTGGCGTTCAGTCCGGGACGGGTGTAAAGTTTGGTTACGGTTTCCATGCCGTTAACCTTATACGTGTTGACGTCTATGCCGAACCTCAACATCAACGAAAATTTCTTGCCGAACCTGTGGGTGTAACTTGATATGAGCAAGAATTCGTTGGTCAGCATCTCCTGTTGGCTCGGCGACGTGCCACTATAAACTGAATTGCTGTTGTTCAAGAAGTTTGCAAGCTCGAAATTAAGCTGTCCGCCATTGCCGAATGCATGCAGATAATTCAAGGCTGCCACTAAACTGTGGTATCTGTCTTTGGCGTTATTTATTATGGGCGCGAAGTCGCCTTCTTCGTAACGGCTGCGGTTCTTGTTACGGCTGTAACTGTAAGACAGATTCCAGTTAAGCATGTCCTTCTTGTTGAAACGTATCTGATGACTCAAGAGTAACGACGGGGTAAGTCCGTTGGAATAGCTGCTTGTAAACGACTTCGCTGCCGGATAAAAATTATCCGAATAGCTTACGCTCCTTATATCTGTATTGTCCGGGGTCTCGTTCCACGCCAGCATTGCCTGCGCCAGGAAGTAAGACCGCTTTCCACGCACCGTCGCACGCAGCAGACCATAATCAGAAAGGTTCTTTGTTTCATTGTCATCGATATACGAATATTTTACGAACGGTGTGTCAAACTTGAAATATTCATTCTGTGACGTGCCGGCATAGTCGGTCTTGCTGACATTAGAACCAGCCATGACCAACATGTTGACATTACCCTTGTCGAAACTGGCCTGTACCGAATAATCGCCTTGCGGATATATTACTTTTGTATTGGTGCGTACGTCCACATAGCCGCCGCTCGTGTATTTCTTTGTAACGATGTTCAATGCGCGGTCTATGCCAGAACGGGCGAACACGCCGGTGGGCATTTCGTAGTATTCAACGCGCGCTATGTCTTTAGGCCTAAGACGTGCCAATTCGTTAGCGTCAGCCTGCCGCTCGTCAATGAATATGCCAAGGCTGGTTTGGTCTGATGTGGCAACGCTGTTTTCCATCGGACTTACCTTAAGCTGCGGTATCATCATGTTGAACAGCAGCAGCACTCCGTTGTTGGCGCCGTTCACCTGCTTCTTCGTGGGCATGTAGGTTACATGGTCGCCTTTCATGTTAATGTTTGAAGCCGTAACCTCAACTTCGCCGAGCGTGTGGCTCTTGTCTGTAAGAACAACGTCGCGCTTTATATCTTCAGCGGCAATAGTGCTGAACGTGTACGTCTGGTACCCTACATAACTATAACTCACAGCCACGGTGTCAGCCGCTGTAAAATTCACTTCATATTCGCCATTGCGCCCCGACACGCCGCCGAAAGTGCCATCGGGCGTCCTGACAAGTATGCTTACACCCGCAAGGCCTTTATCCTGTGCGTCCTTCACTGTTCCTGACACCTTCAATGTCTTCGACTGGGCAGAGGCTACTACAGGCACAAACAGTCCTGCCAAAATTCCTAATATAAATGCTAAATGTTTCATGGCTTTAATCTTTCATTGTTCTATCTTTATATACGCAAAGGCATGTGTTTGGGACACGGTTGAACGCACTTTTTTCAAAAGATAACCTAACGTCTTGCAAAAGGTCATGTTTTACGCTCTAAAAGGCAACCTCTTGGAACGTAAAAGGTTACCTTTTAAAAACGAGGAAGAGATTTTGGCGAAAAGTACCTTTTCAATATCCTGTTTTCATAGTATTTTTTAGACGAGACAGGCTGCATCCGGCAATAACAAAACTGAAAAACTTTGTCTTTCGTTTGTTTCTTCTCCCGCCTTTCACTAACTTTGCACCTTAAAATAAAGTCGTATAATGAAGCGGTCGATATCCATACTTCTGTTTATCTTGTTTTTTACAGCAACATCGTGTTTCGGCGAGACAACCCGCAAGGTGAAATACCCTGGCGGCAAGACCTACATGTACCGCGTGGTGCTGAAGGACAAGCAGGGGACGCCTTACAGCCTCAGCCGTCCGCGCGACTTCCTGTCGGCCAAAGCCATAGTAAGGCGCAAACGCCAGCACCTGGGCCTCGACTCTACCGACCTGCCGGTCAATCCCGCTTACGTAAACGACATACGCTCGACGGGCGTCGAGGTGGTAAGCCACAGCAAGTGGAACAATTCCGTGCTGATACGCGGACACGAGCCCTGCCTGCTTAAAAGCGTCGCCCTGCTGAAGTGTGTAAAGGAAATAAGGAAAGTGTGGACATCGCCCGACTCAATCGACCCTGCACATCGAAGGGCAAGATTCCATACGGAGTTCAACCGCTGGGACACGATAGGGCAAAACAGGTACGGCGTTGCCCTCGACCAGATAAAAATGATAGGCGGGGACAATCTTCACAGACACGGATTCCGCGGACGTGGCATGGTGATAGCCGTGCTTGACGGCGGCTTCATGAACGCCGACGAGATACCATGCTTAAAAGAGGTCAACGTATTAGGCGTAAGGGATTTTGTAGTGCCACAGGCAGCCAGTGTGTTCAAGGAGATGGACCACGGCACCAAGGTTCTGTCGGTAATGGCAGCCAACGTGCCCGGCACCTTCATAGGCACTGCGCCCGAGGCATCATACTGGCTGCTGCGCTGCGAGGACGACCAGACGGAAAGCCTGGCCGAAGAGGACTACTGGGCGGCGGCAGCCGAGTTTGCCGACAGCGTCGGCGTGGACATCATCAGCAGTTCGCTGGGCTTCCATGCCTTCGACAATTCGGCCGACAACTACAATTACCAACAGCTCGACGGGCGCACGGCCATGATTTCGCGCACGGCTTCGATGCTCGCCGACAAGGGCATAATACTCGTAAACAGTGCCGGCAACGACGGCATGACTGCGTGGAAAAAGATAAACGTGCCGGCCGACGCAACCGACATCATCACGGTAGGCGCGGTGACGCCCGACGGACGCAACGCCTCGTTCAGCAGCATAGGCAATACTGCCGACGGGCGCATTAAACCCGACGTAATGGCACTGGGCAGCCCGACGGCCGTGATAACCGGACGCGGAACAATAATAAAAGACGTGGGCACATCGTTCTCAACGCCGGTAGTGGCAGGCATGGTGGCATGCCTGTGGCAAGCCATGCCTGGCAAGACGGCAAGGGAGATTATAAGCCTCGTTCGCAAATGCTCGGACAACACGGACACGCCGGACAACATCTACGGATACGGAATACCCGACTTCTGGAAAGCATATAAAACCGGAAGAGCGGAAAGGCATACGGCACAGGACGGTAACATTAAAACAGACGAAGGCAGTTCAACGACATGAGTACGCGTAACCCTTACAGGCTTAAGGCCACATTGCGGCAAAGACAGTCGCTGTTTGACGGCGGGGACGGGCAAGGCACTGGTTGTCACCTGTCGTTGTTCGAGCTGAACTCGCTCGTGCGCGACGCCATAGAACTGACCCTGCCCGACAGCTACTGGGTTGAAGCAGAGCTGGCCGACGCACGCGAAAGCGGAGGCCACTGCTACATGGAGCTTGTGCAAAAAGACGAGGCAGGCACAGGCCTCGTGGCAAGGGCGTCGGCCAAGTGTTGGCGCAGCACGTGGACACTCGTGCGTCCGCACTTCGAACGGGTGACGGGCGAAAGACTGCACGCAGGCATGAAAGTGTTGCTGCAAGTGCAGGCCCAGTTCCACGAGAACTACGGATTTTCGTGGATCGTGACAGACATTGACCCTACGTTCACACTAGGCGACATGGCGCGCAAACGCCAGGAAGTGATAAGACAGCTCAAGGAGGAAGGCGTGTTCGACCTCAACAAGGAGTTGCCACTGTCGCCCTTCGCCAACCGCATAGCGGTAATATCGAGCGAGACGGCAGCCGGATACGGCGACTTCTGCAACCAGCTCGACACTAACGCTTATGGCTTCAGCTTCGACGTAACGCTTTTCCAAGCCATAATGCAGGGCGAACGCACCGAGCAAAGCATCATATCGGCACTAAACGCCGTCAACGCCGATGCCGACAACTTTGACTGCGTTGTGATAATACGCGGCGGAGGAGCCGTCAGCGACCTGTCGGCGTTCGACTCGCTGATGCTGGCCGAAAACGTGGCAAACTTCCCCCTGCCCGTAATAACCGGCATAGGGCACGAACGCGACGAGTCTGTTGTAGACATGGTGGCGCACACCCGACTGAAGACGCCCACGGCAGCAGCCGCATGGCTGACGGACAACCTGAAACGCACGCACGACAGGATAGAAGCAGCCCGGACGGCGATAACACAGGCGGTAAGCCGCCGCATGGACTATGAACGCATGCGTCTCAACCGTGCGGCCGAACGCATAACTGTACTGTTCTCGCTCGCAGACACACGCCACCGCGCACACCTCGACTCGCTATACGCAAGGATAAGGACGTCAGTCAAACGCACATTGGCAAATGAAAACGTACGCATAGACCGCACGACGGCAGCCATAGTTCCCGCCGTAAGCCGGAAGCTCATGGCAGAGGGGCACAGGATTGAGCTGCTGGCACAACGTGCAAAGGCCTCTGACCCTTTACGCCTGCTGAAACGTGGATACTCGATAACGCTGTGCAACGGCCGCGCCGTGCGCTCGTCAGCCGAACTTAAGGAAGGCGATGTTATAGAAACAAAACTTGGCAAAGGCAGGACATTGTCTAAGGTTATCAAGAAATAACGCCGATGCCGGAAAACATATGATAAACAACCACTGACACTTTTAAGAATCATGCCTAAAGAAATAAAATACGAAGAAGCCCTGAAGCAACTCGAGACAATCGTCGACAAAATGGAGAACGACGAGCTCGACATAGACAGTCTGGGCGAACAGCTGAAGACGGCGCAAAAGCTGATAAAGCTGTGCAAGGACAAACTGACAAAAACGAACGAGGAGATAAAGAAAATACTCGAAGACGATAATAAAGAATAACCCCGGACCGCACATTGCAAATAAATTTGAAAAAAATTGTTTGTTACTAAGATTGTTAGTATCTTTGCACAGATAAACAACATGGCAGCATGACCGCCCGGACAACCCGGCAGCCTGCATCTGCCCGGCGTTATCTTCAAATATAGGATAAACGTAAACACATGTTCAACTTTAAAAATGATATTATGAAAAATCTGGATTGGGCAAATTTGTCATTCGGCTACAGGCCGACCGATTACAATGTACGTTGCTATTACCGCGACGGCAAGTGGGGAGAGATTGAAATATGCTCTGACGAGTACATCAAGATGCACATGGCTGCAACATGCCTGCACTATGGCCAGGAGGCTTTCGAAGGACTGAAGGCTTACCGCTGTCCTGACGGAAAGGTAAGGGTATTCCGCATGGACGAGAATGCCGCACGCCTGCAGAGCACCTGCCGTGGCATACTGATGCCCGAAGTTCCGACTGAACTTTTCGAAGAAATGGTCACCAAGGTCGTACGCCTCAACCAAGACTACATCCCGACATACGAAAGCGGAGCCACACTGTATATCCGCCCGCTGCTTGTAGGTATGTCAGCACAGGTGGGAGTACACCCGGCAACTGAATATCTGTTCATGATATTCGTAACACCGGTAGGCCCGTACTTCAAGGGTGGCTTCGCAACCAATCCTTATGTCATCATACGTGAGTACGACCGTTCGGCACCGCTTGGTACAGGTATATATAAGGTGGGCGGTAACTACGCTGCATCACTGCGCGCCAACAAGATGGCACACGACCTCGGATACGCGTGCGAATTCTACCTCGACGCAAAGGAAAAGAAATACATGGACGAGTGCGGAGCAGCAAACTTCTTCGGCATCAAGGACAACACTTACGTCACTCCGAAGTCTACAAGCATCCTGCCCAGTATAACCAACAAGAGCCTTATGCAGCTTGCCGAGGACATGGGCATGAAGGTTGAGCGCCGCCAGATACCCGAAGAGGAGCTTGCCACATTCGAAGAGGCAGGAGCCTGCGGAACAGCCGCCGTTATCAGTCCAATATCAAAGATTGACGACCTCGAGGAGAAAAAGAGCTTCGTGATAAGCAAGGACGGCAAACCCGGTCCGATATGCACGAAACTCTACAACAAGCTGCGCAACATACAGTACGGCATCGAACCCGACGTTCACGGCTGGACAAAGGTTGTGATTGAATAAACCCACAAACAAGGAGAGTTAAGAATTAGGACAGACCGGCCTAGCCTGCATGACGAGACACGTCCTCTTAATTCTTAACTCTTTAATTATAAATATACACCAATAACAAATAAAGTATGTCTAAAGGTAAATTAGCCAAGTTCGCTGACATGGAGCGCTACGAGAACGTGTTTCAATATCCATTCTCGGTTGTTGAACAAGTTCCGTTTGAGATGAAAGGCCATTGGCGTGACATGTACTTCCACAACGACAATCCCATAGTACTCGAACTAGGGTGCGGCAAGGGTGAATACGCTGTCGGGCTTGCGCGTCTATTTCCTGACATAAACTTCATCGGTGTCGACATCAAAGGCGCACGCATGTGGACAGGAGCCACCGAGGCGTTGGCCGAAGGACTGAAGAACGTTGCCTTCCTTCGCACCAACATCGAGATTATCGACCGCTTCTTCTCCGCCGGCGAAGTACAGGAAATATGGCTCACCTTTAGCGACCCGCAAATGAAGAACGTGCGCAAGCGCCTTACCAGTACATACTTCATGGAGCGTTACCGCCGCTTCCTCGTTGATGGTGGCATTGTACACGTCAAGACAGACAGCAATTTCCTCTTTACATACACCACTTACATGGTCGAACACAACCACCTGCCGTTGCTGTTCCGCACCGAAGACCTTTACCATACAGCAGAAATCGACGACGATACGCGCCGCATTCTCTCAATACAGACTTACTATGAGAGCCAATGGATAGAGCGCGGCCTGAACATACGCTACATGAAGTTCCGCCTGCCGCACGAGGGAGCGTTGGAAGAGTCAGAAATAGAAATACCTGTCGACGATTACCGCAGCTACAAACGCACAGGACGTAGCGGCGTAGACAAGCGCAAATAAGACCGCACACAAGTATCAAGTCTGACCTGACCGAGGTCAGACTCGGCACGAAGGACAAGCGTCAATACCGTTTGCACTTTGACCAGGACACGCCTCACCGGCAACATAATATCCTTACTTTTTGGACTTTATGCTTTATTTTCCGCATAAAAGCGATGCGGAATGGATATTATTTAATAACTTTGTAGCTGCAAGACTGTTACATTATTACCTTAATAAAACTATTTTCCTACAACAAATCAAGATGAAGAGCTTTCACCTTAACTTCACGACTTTGATACAAATGATTCAAACCGCCAGTGTTCTCAAACATTTGTGCGTCTTGGCGTTGGCGGCAGTCATATTGCCCCTGTCGGCAAGCGACTACGTTCCCCGTGACTACGTATGGACTACACCAAGCCAAAATTCAGCAGGCTCGATGCCATGCGGCGGCCACGACGTAGGCATGAACGTTTGGGTTGAGGACGGCGACGTCATGTTCTATGTCTCACGCAGCGGCATGTTCGACGAAAATAATACGCTGCTGAAGGCTGGGCGCTTCCGCCTCCGGCTTGCATCAAACCCGTTCACGGGTACAGGCGACAGTTTCCGGCAAATATTGAAGCTCGACGACGGAGCGGTTTACATAAAAGGCAAAGACACCGAAGTACGCCTTTGGGCCGATGTGTACACGTCGGCAGTATACATGGAAGTAACCTCCGGCAAGAAGACCGATGCGACCTTGAGCTATGAGAGCTGGCGCTACAAGGACCGTCCGGTGACAAAAGCCGAATGCCAGCAATGCTCGTACAAATGGGTGTTGCCCAAAGACTGCACGATGTTTGCCGACTCGATACAAGCCAACGGGGCAACGCTCGACTTCTGGCACCAGAACCGCCAACAGACCGTTTTCGACTTCACTGTTAACCGCGAAGGGCTTGACGAAATCAAGCAGCAACTCTACAACCCGATAGGCGGCTTGCGTTTCGGCGGCAGGGTGACAGCCACCGGCTTCACGTTCGTGGGCACTACTGACGGCACTTACGCCTCGACAGACTACCGTGCATGGAACTTCAAAGCGACCGGAATAAAGAAAAGTACGGTAACAATAAGCCTTTACACCGGCAATAAGGCGCAAGACGTCCCGTCGGCAAAGGTTTCAAGGAAACGCAGCGCACAATGGTGGCACGAGTATTGGCAACGAAGCTACATTGAATCAACAGCCGACGGCGGCAACAATCAGAATGTAGGGCAAAGCAATACAGGGCACACGCTAAGTAAAGCCGTGCGCAACTACGAACTGTTCCGCTACATGCTGGGCTGCAACGCGTACGGCGAATGGCCAACAAAATTCAACGGAGGATTGTTCACCTTCGACCCAGTGTACGCTGACCCGAAAGCCCCGTTCACGCCGGACTACCGCAAATGGGGCGGCGGCACCATGACCGCGCAGAACCAAAGGCTTGTATACTGGCCCATGCTGAAGAGCGGCGACACGGACATGATGGTGTCGCAGTTTGACACATACCTGCGCCTGCTGTCCAACGCCGTAGCCCGTACGAAATATTACTGGGGGCACGGCGGAGCATCTTTCTGCGAACAGTTGGAAAACTTCGGACTGCCCAACCCCGCCGAATACGGCAAGCACAAGCCCGGCGACGACCCCGGCATGGAACGCAATGCATGGCTGGAATACCAATGGGACACGTCGCTCGAGTTCTGCTCGATGATATTGCAAGCGCACTTTTACACGGGAATGGACATCACGAAGTATGAACCTCTGATTATACAATGCCTGCAATTCTTCGACGAGCACTACCAGCAACTGGCAAAACAGCGCGGAGTGAAGGCTCTCGACGGCGAAGGCAAACTGATACTCTACCCTTCGTCGGGCTGCGAAACCTACAAAATGGCCTACAACCCGTCGAGCGTGATAGCTGCGCTGCGTGTCGTGACAGGACAATTCGAGAAGTACAAGGCTGCAAAAGGGAACAATGACCTCTCGTCATTCGCATTAGACTCGACATTCAAAAACCGCATACCCGAAATACCGCTGCGCACCGTAAAAGGCGACACATGCATAGCCCCGGCCATTGTCTGGGCAAGAATACAGAATGTCGAGACCCCACAACTTTACCCCGTCTTCCCCTGGCGCGTTTACGGCATGGGGCGTGACGGACTCGACATTGCACGCAATACCTACCTGAAAGACCCACACGCACTTGAAATGCGCACGACAAAAGGCTGGAAGCAGGACAACATCTGGGCGGCATGCCTCGGCCTGACCGACGAAGCAACCAAGCTAAACGCAGAGAAATTTGCCGACGGACCTTACCGCTTCCCCGCCTTCTGGGATCCGGGATACGACTGGGCGCCAGACTGCAACCGCGGCGGTGCGGCCATGATAGGACTTCAGGAAATGCTCCTGCAAGAGACGCCCGAAGGCGAATTGCTGCTCTTCCCGGCATGGCCTAAGCACGCCGACGCCAAGTTCAGGCTGCATGCAACAGGCGGACGCATCGTCGAGGCCGAAATAAAGGACGGCAAAATAACATCAAACGTAACTGCCGGGCGTAAATAAGAAACCAACCCCAATACTACCAATAAGAACAAACAACTATCAAGCACTAACTGACAAATGGCATCAAGAATCATCATCGCCGCACTGGCGGCACTCGTTTCACTGTGTGCCGACGCAAAACTCACAGTAACAAGGCTGACCTGCAACTACCAGGGCGCCCCCGTAACGGCAGACGACGGCGGCAGCATAGACCAAACAGCAATAACCACAGGCGGCATACGCCTGGGCTGGCAGATGACGGCCGACACCAACGGCGAGAGGCAATCGGCTTACGAAATAACAATATGCGAGAATGTAACAAATAAAAAAGTGTACACCACGGGCAAGGTAAAGTCAAGCCAGAGCCAACTCGTCAACGTGCCCGCCCTGAAACCGAACACGCACGGATATTACTGGCAGGTGCGTGTATGGAACGAAAAGGGTGAAGCGTCCGACCTTAGCAAGAAGCAGAAAATAAGGGTCGTACCCGAAAAAATAGACGCAGAATGGATAGGAGCGATAACACGCAAGGACGCGAAACTGCCCTACGGACGATTCCCCAATTCGGTATTCAAGAAAGACTCGTTCAAGACCAAGTGGGCTGATGTAGACACACTGTCAGCAAGGAGCATCATACTGCGCAAAGGCTTTGACACAGGGCGCAAACGGATAACCGACGCCGTGGTCTACGTATGCGGCCTCGGCCACTACCGCCTTAACATCAACGGCGCCACAGTGGGCGACGCCGAATTCGCACCCGTATGGAGCGAGTACGACAAGACTGTATATTACAACGTGTTCGACGTAACCGACCTGATAACCGCAGGCGGCAACGCTGTCAGCGTATTGCTCGGCAACGGCATGTTCAACGTGCAGCGCATGGGCAGATACAGCAAGCTGCAAACCAGCTTCGGCCCCCCGCAGATGCTGCTGCGCCTTGAGATAAACTATGCCGACGGAACCCGGCAGGTAATAAAGAGCGGCGACGACTGGAAGTATTCGCTCAGCCCGATTACGTTCAACAGCATTTACGGCGGCGAGTCGTACGACGCACGCCTGGAGCAGCAGGGATGCTGCAAGGCCGGTTTCGACGACTCTGGATGGCGAAAAGCCGTAGTAACCGAAGGACCTAAGGGACGGCTTACGCCGCAGACAGTGCAGCCCGTGCGCATAATGGAGCGCTACGGCATAAAGTCGTGGAAGCCCATACCAGCAGACTCGCTCGCCTCGGCTTCGAAGTCTACGAAACGCGAGATACACCCGTCGGCGTTCGTAGCCGACATGGGACAGAACCTTGCCGGCTTCCCCGAGATAACCGTAAGCGGCAAGCGCGGGCAGAAAGTGACGCTCATCGTGGCTGAAAAACTGACCCGCCAGGGAGCGTGCGACCAGCGGCAGACGGGGCGCCAGCACTACTACGAATACACGCTCAAAGGCGACGGAACCGACGAGACGTGGCATCCGCACTTCTCATACTACGGCTTCCGCTACATACAGGTTGAGGGCGCCGTCCTCGAAGGCCAGCCCAATCCCGACGGACTGCCCGTGCTGAAGCGCCTCAACAGCTGTTTCATATACAACTCTGCCGAGGAAGTTTCGTCGTTCGAATGCTCCAACCCGCTGTTCACCGACACGCACAGGCTTATCGAACGCGCCGAGCGCAGCAACATGCAGGGCGTGCTGACAGACTGCCCCCACCGCGAGAAGCTGGGCTGGCTGGAACAGGACCACCTGTGCGGCCCGAGCCTGCTGTACAACTACGACATGACGCGCTACGTGCCGAAGGTTATCCGCGACATTACCGACACGCAGAAGGCCGACGGCATGGTGCCCACCACGGCGCCGCAATACATATCGTTCGGCAACCTGTTCGACGACTCGCCCGAATGGGGCAGCACGCTCGTAATACTGCCCTTCATGTATTACGACCAGTACGGCGACAGCACCCTGATAACCGACAACTACGAACCCATGCGCCGCTACGTGGACTATCTGACCACGCGCGCCGACAACGGCATAGTAAGCCACGGCCTCGGCGACTGGTACGACTACGGTCCGTGGCGTGCAGGATTCTCAAAGAACACGCCCGTGCCGCTCGTCGCCACAGCCCACTACATATTCGACCTGCAACTGCTGGTGCGCGCGGCACGCATGACGGGGCGCACGGCCGACGCCGGTAAATACTCGGCAATGCTCGACAAGACGGTTGAAAGTTTCAACCGAGAGTTCTTCAATCCTGACTCATGCACTTACGGCACAGGCAGCCAGACGTCAAACGCCCTACCCCTCTACCTCGGCCTGACGGGCGGCAACAAGCAGGGCGTGCTTGCCAGCCTTGTCAACGACATCAAGGAGCACGGCACACGCCTTACAACAGGCGACGTGGGCAACCGTTACCTCTTCCAGACGCTTGCGCAAAACGGACTTAACGAACTGCTCTACACCATGCTCAACCACTACGAAACGCCGGGCTACGGCTTCCAGCTGCGCCACGGCGCAACCACGCTGACCGAGCAGTGGGACCCCAACCAGGGCTCGTCGCTCAACCACTTCATGATGGGACAGATAGACGAATGGCTCTTCAAGACCCTCGCCGGCATACAGAACCAGCCCGGCACCCACGGCCTGCGCCACCTGCTGATACAGCCTACGCTCGTAGGCGACCTGCAATACGTGAAGGCATCCACCCACTCGCTCTACGGCAAAATCAGCGTAGACTGCACACGCACCAGCCTGACCGTGGAGATACCAGTAGGCAGCGACGCCACGGTTGTGCTGCCAAACGGCGAACGCAAACAGGTAGGCAGCGGACAGCACACATTCAAATTCTAAACGCAGGACGACAGACACACATACCTATAATATATAGGCACGCACATTAAAGGTTTACCGCACCACGGTGCAATATCCCCTACCGCCGGATATTGCACCGTGTTTTTTATATTGGAGACTTACACCTGGATACACGCCGGCACAAAATAAAAGCTGTAAAAAACCGCAAAGCAACTGACATTATAATCCGTAATCCGGGAGGGCATATTCATATCAAATCAAAACCACGATGTTCAGTCCTGCAAAAGGCCACCTTTTGCAAGACCAGACACGGTCTTTTGCAATGCAAGACATAACCTTTTGCAGTGCAAAAGGCTAAAGTACAAATCTGTAACTAATACACCAGATAACTTTACAGCATCGTGCAACAACAAAAAATCGAACTATCATTTAACACGGAAACCGTTATTATTAATTATCAATTCGGCAAAAACACAAATACAAGAATTTCACTTGACACGCATAATGCCCGTTTTGCCTTACAATATGCACGGCCAGCGGCAAAGCAGACGTACGGAGACGGTAAAAAAATGGCAGGAAGCCCTTGCGGCATAAGATTTTTTTTGCTAAATTTGACGCTGAAAAATATTTATTTAAACCTTGAACTATGGAATTACCTTTTGCAGAATCTTGGAAAATCAAGATGGTGGAGCCTATCCGCAAGAGCACGCGCGAAGAACGCGAGCAATGGATAAAAGAGGCTCATTATAACGTGTTTCAACTGAAAGCCCGCCAGGTGTACATCGACTTGCTGACCGACTCAGGCACGGGTGCGATGAGCGACCGCCAATGGGCAGGCATCATGATGGGCGACGAGAGCTACGCCGGAGCAGACTCGTTCTTCAGACTTAAAGATACCATCAAGAGGATTACAGGTTTCGATTACGTGATACCGACCCACCAGGGACGCGCAGCCGAAAACGTGCTGTTCTCTTACCTCGTGCATGAAGGCGACATCGTGCCGGGCAACTCGCACTTCGATACTACCAAAGGACACATCGAGGGACGCAAGGCCATCGCACTCGACTGCACCGTGGACGAGGCAAAGGACACACAGCTGGAAGTGCCGTTCAAGGGCAACGTCGACCCCGTTAAACTCGAAAACGCTCTGAAAGAGCATGCCGACCGCATACCTTTTATTATAGTAACGGTAACAAACAACACCGCAGGCGGACAGCCCGTATCAATGGAGAACCTGAGGCAGGTGCGCGCCGTGGCCGACAAATACGGCAAGCCCGTTGTGTTCGACTCTGCACGCTTTGCCGAGAACGCCTACTTCATCAAGACCCGCGAGGAAGGCTACGCCGACAAGACCATCAAGGAGATAGCCCTCGAAATGTTCTCACTGGCCGACGGAATGACGATGAGCGCCAAGAAGGACGGCATCGTTAACATGGGCGGATTCATCGCAACACGCAAGCAGGACTGGTACGAGGGTGCCAAAGGCTACTGCGTGCAGTTTGAAGGCTACCTGACATACGGCGGCATGAACGGACGCGACATGGACGCACTGGCTATCGGTCTCGACGAGAACACCGAGTTCGACAACCTCGAAACACGCATCCACCAGGTGCAATACCTTGCCAAGCTGCTCGACGAGTACGGCATACCTTACCAGCGCCCGGCAGGCGGCCACGCCATCTTCGTTGACGCAACCAAGGTGCTGACACACGTGCCCAAGGAAGAGTTCCCAGCACAGACGCTGACCATAGAGCTTTACCTCGAGGCCGGCATCCGCGGATGCGAGATAGGCTACCTGCTGGCAGACCGCGATCCCGTGACCCACGAAAACCGTTTTAACGGCCTCGACCTGCTGCGCCTCGCCATTCCGCGTCGTGTCTACACGGACAACCACATGGCCGTCATAGCCGCCGCGCTTAAGAACGTTTACGACCGCCGCGAACAGATCACCCGTGGCGTGAGGATAGCATGGGAGGCTCCTCTGATGCGCCACTTCACGGTGCAGCTTGAGCGTCTCGGATAAAATCCGTAAGCACTAATTATAAAAAGAGTTAGGAATCAGTTAAAATACCGGCTGCTTGCAAGTGGCAATCATGTTTTTTCTGATTCTTAACTCTTAATTATTAAATTTCTACGCAGTTATTTGGGAAAAAGTATTATCTTTGCAGGCAACTTGAAAAAACGGTCCCGTAGCTTAGCTGAATAGAGCGTCAGATTCCGGTTCTGAAGGTCTTGGGTTTGAATCCCAACGGGATCACTTTTTTGAAGTGGCAGCCGTGGCTGGCAACAACGGCATGCCATGTCGTTATTGTTAAGGAAAGATGCTCGAGTGGCTTAAGAGGCACGCCTGGAAAGCGTGTAGGCGCCAAAAGTGCCACGGGGGTTCGAATCCCCCTCTTTCCGCTAACGTTTTTTTAATCCCTAAGGATATGAACAAATTGATTGTAATAATTGCGACAATCACGCTCCTTGTATTTACCCCATGCCATCATGCTTACGCCCAGGAAACAACGTCGCCGGCAACGGCGGTGACCGGCGGTAAACCTCTCGCCACAGACAACGGCGGCGAAGCCGCAACGGCAGCGACAGATGAAACGGACAGCATCCTTGCTGCCGACACTTCGGCAGTAGACCTGGCAGAAACGCCGGACTCGATAATGGCTCCCGTCGAAAGCGTAGGATTCCACAAGATGCTCAAGACAAAATACATAGAGGGTAGCGCCGGCTTCATGTCGTTCGTTGCACTTGCCCTGGTACTTGGCCTTGCATTCTGCATCGAGCGCATAATATACCTCACCCTGTCTGAGATCAACGCAAAGAAACTGATGGCAGACATAGAGGACAAAATCAAGGAAGGCGACATAGAAGGCTCTAAGGCCATCTGTCGCGAGACACGCGGACCCGTGGCTTCTATCTGCTACCAGGGACTTATGCGCATCGACGACTCGATGGAGGACATCGAACGCAGCATAACATCATACGGCACGGTGCAGGCCGCCAACCTCGAGAAAGGCTGCTCATGGATTACGCTGTTCATCACCATGGCGCCGTCGCTCGGATTCCTCGGCACGGTGATTGGCATGGTAATGTCGTTCGAGCAGATACAGCAGGCAGGCGACATCAGCCCGACAATCGTGGCGGCAGGAATGAAGGTGGCGCTTATAACGACAATCTTCGGACTCATTGCCGCGCTGATATTACAGGTGTTCTACAATTATATATTGTCAAAAATCGAACACATAACCAGCCAGATGGAAGAATCGGCGATAACTCTGCTGGACATCATAATGAAATACAAACTTACGAAATAACACGCTCATCCATGCAAGGAATAAAAAAGCTGAAGCCGGAAAAGATGTCAACACGCGTGCTTTACGCGCTTGTGGCACTCACGGTGCTGGTTTTCGGAGCCTTCTTCTTCATCGGTTACGACACTCCGTTTGAGGAAAACCCGGAATACAACGCCCCGCTGCTGACCGACCTCGTACTTGTATTCATCTACGCAATGGTAACAGCCGCAATCGTCCTGACCGGTGCAGCCGTAACAATAAGCATGAAAACCGGCGGCAAGGCGAATAAGGAGACCAACAACATACCAGCTGCAAAGATAGCCTGGGGCACCATACTGCTGCTCGTAATATGCCTGGCAGCCACTTTCGCGACAGGCTCGTCAGAGCCGGTAACAGTCAACGGTACGGAATTCGACGATACATTCTGGCTTAAAGCCACGGATATGTTCATCAACACCTCGTTTATACTGCTCGCCATTGCCGTTTGCGGAGTTGCCCTGGGGTTATCGGGCTACAACCGGAAGATAAGCATAAAGAAACACTGACCGCGCAAGCTACGCCTAAGCATACACAATGCACGCAGACGGAGATACGGTCGAAGCACAAAAAACGTAAGACATAAGACATACGTAAAACTGTAAACGTAATGATTCTACGCCGCGAGAAACGTTCTGTCCCCCAACTTAACACCACATCAACAGCCGACATTTCATTCATCCTGCTGGTGTTCTTCCTTATCATGACCTCAATGGACACTGATAAGGGACTGTCACGCATGCTGCCTGCCATGACCGACAAAGAGAGGCAGGAAGAGACCACGGACATAGAACGGAGCAACGTACTGTCCATAAGGCTCACTGAAACAAGCCTGCTGGTAGTGGACGGCAAAGAGTGCGGCATAGGGCAATTAAAGCAAAAGGTCACGTCGTTCGTCAACGGCGCATCTGACGCCAGGCGACTCATAATAAGCATCGACATTGACCGCAACGCGTCGTACGACGCATATTTCAACATACAGAACGAAATAGCAGCCGCATACAACACCATACGCGGCAACTACGCAATGAAGAAATACGGACACGCCTACGAGCGTTGCACGCCCGAAGAACGAGAAACCGTAAGGACGCATTATCCGCAACGCATCGTTGAAAACACCACCGGCAAGACGGAAGGAGGTGCAAGATGAGCCTGTTCAGCCATACACGCCGCCAGGTTCCGCAGCTGAACACGGCCGCGCTACCCGACCTTATATTCACGGTGTTGTTCTTCTTCATAACCGTAACGCACATGCGGGAGGTCACAGTAAAAGTAAAATATCAGACACCCGAAGGCACCGAACTGACAAAACTCGTTAAAAAGTCGGCCGTCACACACATATATATAGGTAAACCGACTGACGAAATGATACAAGCGACAGGCGGCAAGACAATTATACAACTGAACGACAAGATAGTAAATACTGCCGACATAACAGACTATGTTGCAGAAGAGCGCGAACGCATGTCGCCCGAAGACGTACAGGCCATGAGTGTTTCGATAAAGGCAGACAGAGGAACCGATATGGGTACGATATCGGATGTCAAACAGGCACTGCGCAAAGCCGGAGCCTTACGAATAAGCTATTCAGCCACACAAAAAGACGTAAAATAGACTTTTTTTTACATATTTTGTTTTAATCTATCGCCAAACGTTGAAAAAACACTTACGATTTATTGTTTAAGTAATATTTTTATCGTATCTTTGCATAAATTAAATTGCAATATGTAATTGACATATAGTTGTTTACTATATTTGTCAAAATTATAACCAAAGTAAATTTTCAACAGCAATGGCACATCACAATTTAGACTCATTAGACAAGAAGATTCTCAAACTAATTGCCGAAGATGCAAGAATACCCTTCTTGGAAGTAGCACGTTCGTGTAATGTGAGTGGCGCAGCCATTCATCAGCGCATACAAAAGCTCAACAGCCTGGGAGTTTTAAAAGGCTCGAAATTCATTATCGACCCGGAAAAGATAGGCTACGAGACTTGCGCCTACATGGGCCTCAACCTTAAGAATCCTGAAAAGTTCGATGAGGTTGTAGATGAACTTAAAAAGGTACCCGAAGTAGTAGAATGCCACTATACCACTGGAGACTACGACATGTTCATCAAAATCTACGCAACCAACAACCACCATTTACTGAACATAATACACGACCGCTTGCAACCGCTCGGCCTGTCGAGGAGTGAGACAATCATATCGTTCAACTCCGCCTTTAGCCGTCAATTACCTATAATCGACATGCCGTTGGATGACTCCGACACGCCGGAAGAATAGGCCACGGAAATCCATTAATGGCTGAATATATTTTTTGCGCTTGCGTTTGCTGACTTGTACCGCAAGCGCAAAAATGACTATAAAAACATATTGGCATGCCTGCATGGCATGTTGCAACTCCATGCGTAAACCGACAAGGATAAAACAACAACCGTCCCGAATACGCAATACAGACTAAGGCGGACGCCGCATAACTTAAACAAACGACACGGCTTCCCCTGAAAAAACAGCAGAAGCACGAAGCTACACCTAAACAGAACCACCCCTTCATCATTCTGTAAGCTATAAGTAGATAACGGGCTAACTATTTTTACAAACCACAAAGAACCGTTTACACATTGCGTCCAGAACGCTTGTCTTATGCATATAGTAGAAACAGCTTACAAACAACTTAAAAAAACAAAATGTAAATTGTACAAGCGCAATAATCCGCAAGCTTAAAAAAATTCATAAAAAATTAAACTCGTTTCTACCACTTTAATTTTGCATTGCGCCCAATTTGCATTATCTTTGCGGACAAATTACAGAAATACTATGAATAAGATTTCAGACTTAACCCACATCCATGTCAAACTGAAAAGACAGGGATTGAAAGACTTGGTATTCATATGCCTGGGCATATTGCTCTACTCGTTCGGCTACACGGCCTTCATATTGCCCGACCAGATAGTCATGGGTGGTGCTTCGGGTATAGCGGCATTGCTGTTCTACGGTTTCAAGATACCCCCTGCAATATCGATATGGAGCATCAACATCATCATGGTCCTTATCGCCTTCCGTACACTTGGCCGCCAGTTCACAGTGCGCACCGTGGTTGGCGTAACCATACTGTCGGCAATGATCGGAGCGTTGCAACCGGTATTTGAAGCCTACCCCATGGTGACAGCCGGCGAAGACAAGTTCATGCACTTGCTGATAGGCAGCGTGCTATGCGGTGCAGGACTAGGAATAGTATTCTCTCACAACGGCTCTACAGGCGGCACGGACATCCTGATAGCCATGCTGAACAAATACCTGCACATGAACTTCGGACGTGCCATACAGCTAATCGACACCTGTATCATCGGTTCCTCTTATCTGCTGTTCCACAGCATGGAACCTATCGTATACGGTATAGCCTTCACACTTATTTACAGCTATGCATGCGACTACGTTGTCAACGGTTCGAAACAAACCATGCAATTCATCATCATCTCAAAACAATACGACAAGATTGCTGATGTTATCAACAACCAACTGCACCGCGGAGTGACGCTCATACCAGGAAAAGGCTGGTATTCAAAGCACGAGGTCGACCTGCTGATAGTACTCGCCCGCAAGTACGAAGCGCACGGAATACTTAACACTATAAAGATTATCGACCCTGAGGCTATGGTGTCGCAGACGCTCTGCCACGGAGTATTCGGCGAAGGTTTCGACAAGATGAAATAACCGCCGGGCGCAAGGACGCACATGCGGCGTATTACCTATACTGTCCGGGAAGATGTACAACGTCTTCCCGGCCTTAAATCCCGAAAAGCCTGCTTATGCCTTTTGCATAAGCATCATTCTAAAAACAAACAAACACTAATTAATTATTGCCATGAAACTAATCAGGAAAACAAAAAGACTGCACATTGGCTCACACCGCCTGCACATGATGGCGGCAGCATTGTTCGTGCTATTAACGACAAACACAATTAAAGCCCAAACCGCCGACGGGCGCGACTTCGGCATAGACGGTTTTGCCGCCATTGCAGGCACCGAAGGCACACCCCACTACCGCGAAGGAGGAACAACGGGCGGTGAAGGGGGCAAGGTGGTATACGCCAGCACGCTGCAACAGCTACAAGCCTACCTACAGGCTAAAGCTCCATACGTGATAATAGTTGACCACGACATGGACACAGGCATAAGATGCTACGTAGACGACCTATCGACAGGGCATCTTTGCGATGCACAGGACGGCAGTCAAGGTGTAGCCACGACATACGGCGAACGCATCATGGTTGCCCCCGACAAGACACTCATAGGCGTAGCCGACCCAAAAACAGGCAAGGCTCCGCTATTCTCGCGCATAACATTCGTAATGCAAAGCGTCGACAACATAATAATACGCAACTGCCGCTTCACGATGAACGGCGTACCGGTATTGAAGTCAGGAGAAAACAAGATCGTTGCGTTCCGCGACGGCAGGCAGGTCGAGATCGGCGACCCTGACTGCATAAGCATACAGGCAGACAAGAGCAGTGCAAAAACCGATTGGGGAGCACACATCTGGATTGACCATTGCGAATTCTTCAATGGCAACGCTGCCGACAAGGACCGCTACGACGGACTGCTCGACTGCAAGAACAACGTACAGTGGATGACCTTCAGCTACAACCACTTCCACGACCACGACAAAGCATGCCTGTTCGGCAAAGGCGACAGCGACATTTTTGACGGCTGCCGTACAATCTCGATGCACCACAACTGGTTCGACAACATCGCAGGCTCGCGCCTTCCGCTACAGCGCGGAGGCTACCTGCACTACTACAACAACTACATGGTCGGCAGCGAAGACGGCTGGGATGTACGCTCAAAAGCTGTCGGATATGTTGAAGCATGCTACTTCAAAGACAGTAAAGCCCCTATCCGCTCTGACCGCGAAGGCTCTCTTAACATAAACAAGACAGATGGTTTTGACATTATCTATGAAAACTGCCGCAAGCTGATGGAAGGTTATGAGAATATCGACAATACAAAGATTGACGAAATATACAGCGTAAACTATACAGACTGGACACCTGAACAGACCGCTCTGGGCTATACAGTGAACCAGCTCGACAAGACTGCTTACGTGCCTGAAATGGTAAAAAAATATGCCGGCGCAGGAAAGATTGAAATATACAAGGCCTACACCGAGAATATTCCGGCAGAAGATATTGACGAATATGCAAAAGCTATAAAAGACAGTCCGACGGCATATACATACGACACTGACGGCAACAGAATAACCGAAGTAGAGACGGGAATAACAGAAACTGCCGCCAACAAAACCGTTTCCACACAATATTATTCGCTCGACGGAATGAAACTTTCATCACAAGAAAGAGGAATAAACATAAAAAAGGAAGTTGATTCAAATGGAAGAATAAAGGCATCAAAGGTCATAAAAAAATGAATTAAAACAACAGAAATCAAATAACCGTTTAATCAAAATACAGATTATACGCCTTAGACAAGCCTATACTGCAAAACATCAAGCCACGCTGGGGCAATGTACATAAAACATGGCACTATAAAATATTTTGTGTAAATGAAAATATTTTATAGTGCCTCATTATACCGACTTATTTATATAAACCTGTTTTCAGAAGTCTTTCATAAATCTCCGCATCTTCTTCCAAGAAACAACAAAGGATTACTTTGCCTTTGTATATGCCGCTTTCTACATGCTTAAAAATTGTATTAAGTGCTATCTTTGCGGCTTCCTCATGTGGAAAGTTATATACACCTGTACTGATGCAAGGAAAAGCGATGCTGAGAATATTATTATTTTCGGCTAATGTCAAAGCTGTGTCATAGCATGACGCCAGCTGTTCAGCTTCATGGTTATTGCCGCCACGCCATACAGGGCCTACGGTATGTATAATCTTTTTGCAAGGTAACTTATAGGCATCAGTCATCTTACTCTCTCCCGTAGGACACCCGCCAAGTGTCCGACATTCTTCCAGCAGTTCTTTTCCGGCAGCTCTGTGAATGGCGCCGTCAACACCACCGCCGCCCAGCAGACTATTGTTGGCCGCATTTACTATGGCATCGACTTCCAGACGTGTGATGTCGCCGATTACCACCCGTATAGTTTCTGATGTATTTTTCATAAATAATCTCCTTTCCTCTTTATTTGAAATAAAAAACAATATCTATTTTTCAGCTAATATCTGTAACTCTAATTATAAACGCAAGCTTAATATAATAAACCGTTTAAAAACATGATAAGTCAGGCCAATAGCGTTTTTCAACAATCAATATTCCTTTTACAGCTCTATCCATTTGCGCTACTGCACGTTTTGGAATACTCGCATTCAGATATTCTATCAGCATATCATAATCCCAAACTTTTCCCTTGTAAGAGTCACCAAAGCCTATAAGGCATGATGCTAATTTGTCGAAAGGGTATAACTTATACAATCTTTCGAGACACCGTTTCAAATATTCCTTTATCTGACTGTTTTTAGATACAGAGCGAAGTTATGGGCAAACGTACATTCATTTTCCTATCACTTTCCTAAGATATTATCCGTACAAATAAATTTTGCAGGACAGCATTGAAATGAAATATCTTTATTGTTGACAATCAACAAGTGCATGAATAAAAAATCCTATACCCTTCACTTCTTATACTGATATTTTATCCTTAAACAGAAACAACACACAGACAAGCCCTACACCGTGTTATAAAAGGGCACCTTTCGCATTGCGAAACATACTCTTTTGCAAGGTAAAACGGCATCTTTCACAAAGCGAGAGGCACTCTTTATATAACCATTTGATTATCAGTGGTTTATACGATAATATCCAT